>Ga0209611_10000282_pt1 | contig 69064 bp, 51 predicted proteins | sample S1TSphgellanicum_3_FD_187693 | JGI IMG/M metagenome (GOLD analysis project Ga0209611, IMG submission 187693) | Host-associated microbial communities from peat moss isolated from Minnesota, USA - S1T2_Fc - Sphagnum magellanicum MG (SPAdes) (version 2) | ecosystem: Host-associated > Plants > Peat...
TTAAAGGACATCAAGTTAGCACAAAACTAGATATCAAAAATTTGAGCACTCATAATAAGTTGGCCATGGCAATGAGGGTGTGTCTTGAGGGGGTGGAAGTCAGCAAGTAGCTAAGCATCCTACTGGTATTGCCTGGCTTAAGATGAAGGAAGCTTGGAAGATCTATCTGTACAAACCTAACATATTTAAGGAATATGAGAATATGTGTAATAACATGTATAAAAAAATCCAAGATTACAAAACACAGATACAGGCAAACTCCTAGGGTTGGATTGCTATGTGAGATTATAAAACAAAAATCATTGGCTAGAAAGATAAAAGCACTTAACATTTAGAGAATTTGAATTTCAGGTGAAAACATTAGGTTTAATTGATTCTTTACAAAACAACACTAAGATACAACTCTTTTCATCTAAGAGTTGTATTTGAACTCTTTTCATCAAATTTCAACCTGAAAAATATGATTTCAACCTATACAAAGGATTTTTCATAGAAAAAATGGCCAACATTCACCAGATTTCAAAGAATATTTTCCTCAAATCACCTGATTTCTATGATAAGTTCCAACAGGTAGCCAAGAATATTAAAAGATTCTATTTATTTCAAACTTTAATATCTAATATGTAGCCCAATTTGGCTAAATTATCTCATGGATGATCATCACTTCAGCTATGTCGGAAAATTGTAAAAAAAACCCTGATTGAGAGTATTCTGCTTTCCATCTGTTGGCAGGTTTACATCAACTTCCATTTTTCACTATACAAAATGAATCGAAGGGTGAAATTTGAAATCACCTCGCTAGAGCCCTACAAGTACTTTGTGTTTGTGAATTGCAGAGTAAACAGTCTCTGTCAAAGTCCCCAATAAACTCAAACCCTCCTAATTAGGTGTTGGGAGCTTGGGAGAAATTTTATAGCATTTAGACCTATTTTACCATATGCATATAGATATTGTGAAATTTCTTGCATTAACATTTTGAAGGGAAATTTTACTAAATTATGCAGTGAATGTGAAATTCTAATATAACATTTACATTAGTATAATTTGAACCTTAAATCCCAAGAATCTTGCACCGTCCTCTTAATGAAGATTGGATTACATCTATACACTCCCTCTGAAACTTAACTGTAGAGCTTACACATAATCTTGATTTAAAGTTACAAAATTCTTATGGGAATTAGCATCTTGTAGAATACTTACTTATTACCATCTACCTCTAAACAAAACAACTGCCAAGAGTCACACCAAGTCCCAACTATTGTTGAACAGATGATGTTCCTTCTCTTCAATAAGGAATAGACTCTCTTTGGATTGAAATCGAAAAGAAGATTACTTACGTACCATCCTGGAACTTTAAATAGTGGGATAGCCTATTGTGCCCTTGTTGTTGAAAGGAAATTTAGATTGGGATGGCTAAGCGAGTTGTGCAATGGACTTGTTCTTCATCCTTTCCCGGAAACTCAATTTTATTGTGTAACAAAACTTTTGAACGTTTTTTTTAATGCTAAAACTATTGAATAACACGTCTTGGATATTGAAAACTGGGCTGCAGGAACATTTTATGAGGTAGGTAAGGCCTTAGGTTGAGGGCATTATCATGAGAAGGGCCCTGTGTGAAACAGGAATCGATGAGCCTACGTTTTGGTAATGACCTCAACTGAGCGCCTTCCCATACGTAAAGCCCAATGAAATCTAAAACTGAAATGCTCAAAAAATCAAAGGTACTTCCCAAAAATGGGAGATGCCTCCTAATAATGGGAGATACCTCCCAAAAAACAAAATTCCCTCCAAGAAAAAATGGAAGGCGTTGATGTTGATTAGCCATCAGGTTCCGCTTTAGAAGGTGCACATCAACAAGTGGGCTATACTTTTAAAATAGGCATGCCGTAGTTTGAATTTTTTTTTTTCAAAGTTAGAAATTAGGTTAAATTTTTTCAGTAGGTAAATTGGTTTTGATTTCTTGTAAAATTCAATACCTTCACAATTTTCAATTTTATCTTGTTTCTAAACTTCGCAATGAGAGACATTTTTCTTTGAATTTGCAAAATACATAAATAAAAATATAGAGTACTATATATTGGTTGTTGGGTAAAATTATAATTTAATTATTTTTAGAATAGGTTTATGTAGTTATTTTGAAAATTAAAATATAATTAACATGGGATATATGTTAATCCATGATATTAGAAATAAAAGTATAAAAAATATAATATATGTATTGAACATTTTATGGATTAATTGTTAGTAGGTTCAATTTGTAGAATAGGAACTCTTGCATTGTTTTTTATTTATTAAAAAAATATTATATTTTCTACATGTTATCAATGGAAGTATTATTTGATTGTTGATTATTCTTTTGGGAAACAAGTTTGTTTGACCTTGTCTTAAGATCATGATTGAATTTTAATTTTGTGCCTCTTTCTTGTTCTCATCTCTTAGTCATAACTTAGATATGGTTTATTGTTTAACTCATTGAGCAATCAATTATCAAGCTCATATATCTTTGCGAAGTATTTCACAAGTTGTAGTAGACCATGGTATTGGATCTACAAATAATCAATAGCATCAACATGATGTGAAAGCTAAAAGCAACAGAATAAATTTATCATATACAATGGGTTAAAAGTAATTAGTTTATATTTCACTATGATCATGTGAGGTGTTAAACATGTTATATTGCAAGATCATAAGAATTGTTATCAAGTTAAGTTTTTTGCTTTATTTGCATTGCTCCATTTGGGTATCAAGATGAGGATTGCACTTACATTGGCCCATATTAGTATCTCAAATTATATGTTATATTGGCAATTGCTATTGTTTAATCCCACAATCTCATATATCTAAATTATAATGCAAATTACATTAGGCAAAATATTTGCATTAAAAGAAAAAATATCATTTACAATCAATTTTTACAATTAAAAAATGTTGTCTACAACTGAAAGTAGTAGTTGCAAATGACATTTTCAGTTGCAAAAATTGGTTGCAAATAACAATTTTACTTCTAGTTTGTGCTTATAGCAAAACAAATTGCTAAAAACCGTTGAAGTGGCTATTCTTGCATATCCTAGTTCACTTTAGAAATGATCCACCTCTAATAGAGCAATTTTAATTTCCTTTCTAACTCCAAGCTTACTAAAATTAAATATTTAAATAAATAAAAGGTCTTGAAATTAGATTTTCAAAGTTATATAATTAAAATAAGGAAATTGAAATATGTGCATAATGTCATTAAAAATTTAGGCAATAATAAGGTGGGAAAAAAACCCTATCATTGCCTAATTCCCTCACCTAAAACCCAAGCCGAAAAAAACATTCTATGATGAAGGTAGTTTAAAATCTTAACACCCTAAACCCTAAACCCTACCCCCCAACTTCATACTTATAAAATTTCTAACTTTGGAAAGTTTATACCATGTACATGAAACCAATATTTGAAGTTTCCAAACCAGTTTCATTTACAATGTTCAAAGCAATGTTGTCTAATAATTAGTTCTTGAATTTGAAAAAAAATACCAAAGCCAAAACTACAAGTTTAAAAATTAGCCTAGGGGGAACACTCTTTTTTGAATTTAAAAATATGTGAATAGAAATATAGTGTGTCATATATCGATTGTTTATAATTAAAACTTATAGTTTAATTTGTTATATAAGAAGATTATGCTTATTTTTAAAACTAACACATACCCTATATAGTTTAGTTTATAATAAATAAGAAGTAAATTATTTCCATTTACCTACCATTTACATAAAAATGTTGATTGTGGCAAATTCATGCATATCAATTTAATTTCTAGAAATTGAATCATACATGCAACAAAGTTTTTTTCCTACATTTATTTGTCTTGAATGAAATGGAATGGTAATTAATGGTGCATAACATCAAATTTGTATGCTACTTGTTTAATAAGAATCATAATTTTTTTATCCAAGGGAATAGATGGTTGTATTTCTTTCACTACACTACTCAAACCCTTGAAAAATGGGGGCCATCACATGCTCCTTCTTTTCAATCAAGTACTAGAAATAAAGATTTCTATAAATATAAGATATCAAAATTTGATGCAAAAATATATATAATTAAATTTTGATGGCTTAAAATATGTGAATATTAAATAATTAAATAATAATCGTGTGAAAAAAAAATTCCTTCACCTAATACCCCAAACAAGACCTTGTTTAATGTAAATAGTGAAGAATTTCAACATTTACCATCTCATGGTAAAATTTGAAGAACCAAGCTCAAACCCACACAAGAAGAATTGGCCAAAACTTTTCAAAGTGTCAAAACTAGGACCAAAGGTTCTTTCAAAAAAGAAGAACCAAACAACACTAGTTTGAACATTGTAAATGAAATTCACTTTCATAATACGTGACATAATATTGTAATTTGCAAACCAAGGACTAGAACCTTGAACCTTTTAACCAAAATTAAGGATGGGAAGACAAATTTGTTATGAAACAATACATTCTTACCAATTGATAAATCAAACTATTATTAATACCAAAATTGGTGGTATTTTGAGTTTCATCTTATAACACCAACTTTTTAAAGAACCTTTCCCTATGTCTACCACTAACCATTCATTTAAAACATTCTCAACTCTTGTGCAATATATGTTATTTGGTACCCAATTTCAGTATTTCATACTACCTTTCATTATGATTTACTAATTTAATATTTAGCAATTGAGCTTGAAACTACAAATTAAAGGTGAAATTATGGTCCAAATTAAAGACCACTTTAAGGACAACTAAATAACATGTGGAATATGGACATATAACATATGTGGATTAACAACCTAAATTATGTTAAGCAAAGAGCCACCATAGTTGTGTTCAATGCTACAAAAGATATCTCAAATTTATTCCCAAAGATAAATTCAGGGTTAATATATATGGGGTGTTTCAAAGGTGTTTTGTTGAATTGGAAGGTTGAAAATCAACATCAAATAGATTGTGAAATTTTTGATGATTTCCTATTGAGCTTTTTTTATTAACACAAGGTAGGGGCATTCAAAACCACATACACTACAATAAATTATAGCATAATGTCATTATACAAAAACATTAATTTCATGATTTTGAAATTTAAAGTTTTTTAAAATATTAACATTACTGAAATCTAGCATGATCCAATACCTTTTACACCACATAGAGATATTGTGTCCTTTGGAAAGTGTGTTTTACATGGTTGCAATATTAGTTCCTAAAAAAGATAAATTCAACACGTATAAATTCATGTTGTGAAAGCATCAAATATGCACTAAGTACCACCTTAATGCATGAAATGGTAAAAATTATGAACATTGTACAAACATCAAATCAAGTACATTTTAAATAAAATATTAATCAACTTAATTAACTTTACTAGGTACCTCAAAAGGTTCATTTATTGTTGTGACATGGAAAAACTAGTTCATGGCAACAATGCTATGTGAACATGATTCTTTGCAACAACATCAAATCTACTTTTAGTTGTTTTTTGGCCACCATGGTCAAAGAGGATGGATGTAATTGTCTACTTCATGAAATAGGTTGGATGACGCAATGTCTTTGGCTTTGTGCTTAAATTAACATTTGTTTGTGTTTTGTCTTTGATGAGCTTTGCAAGTACGATGAATAAGGGTGGCAAGGTTGACCAATGAAGATGATGCTACTATGTATTTGTATTCTTTGATTCTTGAATGCAATTTCTTGGGCCTTTGGCATAGAATTATGGACAATGAAAATGGGAGAAAAGGAAGAGGATAAATGTGAGAGGAGATGTTGAGATTGGCAATCAAGTCATGAGAGTAAAGTCTTCAAGGAATGATTTTTGGTTTTCTACAATGTGCTAGCTTTGTAAGTAGAACTTGATGTGCAAATAAAATGCAACATTGAGATGAATGTTTGGGATGTTGTGTTGCATTACTTTATTAGGATGGAGTTTTAATCACTAAATTTTAATATGCCATGGACTTGGAACTTGTTTAATTAGTAACGTCATTAGGTAGAATAAAATTAAGGATGGTTGTGAAAAGGAAGAAGATCACAAGCATTGTGAAGAAGTTATGTTGTCAATTTGTGCCTCGCATTAAAATTGTGTAGTTATGTACATGGGGTGCATGAATACTAATTCCTAAAGGGATCAACATTGCAAGAGTGCATTTAGTTGTGAAATTTGGGTATGTGTGTTGTCTAATAAATATAATGGCAAATACCTTGGGGGATTATGTGGAATACCTAATTATGTAAAAAAATGTGTTAAAAGTGCAAAACATTAATAATGATTTGCAATTATTATTTATAGTTGCACACGTTCATTAATAAGCAGGAAAAGGACCAAGAAATTCAAAGGTTCACCTATGGGTTACAGTAGTACACCAAATCAACAATGCATGAAAAGCAAAATGGGTTCATTCATGCTTGGGGTTCCAAAAAGAAATATTTAACTAAAAAGGGACTTTATAAGGCAATTTTTTATTTTCATAGTTTAGTATATTACAACTATGGTGTATTTTTTTGTTCTTACAATTAAAGTATTTTTAAAAAAAGTTATTAAAAAAATCCAACAATTATTATATGTTGTATAGAATTGCTTTTGAGTCCTTTGACTTATTTGTGGTCAAGTGTCCTTTTCACAATTTTTTATTAAAGGAATGCAAAGGAATGCTTAAAATGATGCAATTAATTTCAAACTTTTTACATAAGAAAACATGTTTCCCTTTATGCAATTACATGTTCATTATGTCAATTTGATGAAAGAAAAAATCACATGAAAATTTTTAAATCTTGAAATTTTGAAGCAAAGGGCCATAAGGGTAATGATTCCTTTATTAAATAATTTGGCTACTTTTTTATATCCATTAAGTTCAAAATATCTAGTTTTAAATACATGTCACATGTGCAAGAAATAATAATGTGAAAAAACATGTTTAGTTGATTTCATAAGCCCATTTCTGCATTTTCTGTGTTTTTGCTAACAAACCAAAATATTCATGCAAAATTATGTATGCATGTGAAAAATCACCACCACCACATGAATTATCTTATATTGGAAGACTATTGAATTTTTCTCACAAAAATTTATTATTTCATGTAAATGTTATTTGTAGAAAGTAGCTCTAAAAAAATCCTAAAGCCCTTTTTCCTTTTTTTGGTACCCCAATCGTGAATGGACCCAAATGAATTATGTCAATTGCTAAATGAAATATAGTGATAATAGGAAGTAAAAATAAATAAAATTTTATATTAATTTGAAATTCAACTTAAAAACCAAATTGAATGAATTAAACAATATATTGAAAAAAATTTAATTCAATATCTAAAAGTTTAGTATTTGATTCAAGTTTTTTGAAATTTAGAACCCCACAATTTTTAATAGCTCATGGGTGAAAATATGATAAAAAAAGCCAAAGGTGCAAAGGTAAAAATCCTTTTACAAGGACTGTACATTACACATGTCATTTTTGTGTTAGTTTATAACTTTAAATTTTGTATTTCATGTACCCCACTTAACATTGCATTTTAGATATAAATATATTTTGAATAAAAATTGATTTTATATCATGTATATTATGCATTCATGCCCTCAATCACATAAATATGAACAACTTTTTTAAAAGCACATTTTCAAAAGCCATAATTTTCAAGTTCAAAAGTACTTTTGAACCAAATGTGCTTAAATGGGTTATAAAAATAGTTTTTGTCATATAAATCTTTTTGTCCTTCTAATCATCAATGTTAAAATCCTTTCCAATTTTCAAAAGGAATGGTGCACATTTGGTAAAGAAAAATTATGTTTTAAAAAAAGGATTGTTCATTTTCAAAATTTAAATGTTTTAAACATGCAAAAACATTTTTGATTTGTGTCAAGCTTTGAGCATGTAAACTTTGCAATTAATGGAAAATATTCCCAAAAAATTTATCACAATCCAAATTATTATGCTTTACTTGTGATCTTTCAAACGTAAAAAAATGTAGTTTTAAAGAATGTGCACTCATTTGGGTGGCTTCTTTGACTATGTTTTTACCCTCATCATTAAAGTTTGCCCCTACAAATCCATCTTGATCATGCATAGACCAATTCAAAATTTTAATTAATTACATGAATTATTTTTTTAATCTTTATAATCAGTAATACATGTATTAAGTAAATACCTAAATAAGATGTCTTCAATGAGGTAATTCTTGGGAATTGTTGTGTGAATAATTGTTGTGTGGAACAAGAATGAAATTATAATTTCCAAATGGATTGTAAGGATGGATGAAAGGAAGGATGGTGCTACTAAACAAAATATTTACAAGATTAATTTGGCCTTTAAATTGTTTAGGTAGTTAGGGTAATTTTCCTCCCTTTCCTTGTCAACCACAAATTATGTAGTTAAGTAGGGAAACGTAATCAACCTACCTAGCCTAACTAATAACTAGCTACTTAGCTTATTAACTAGCATAAAATGTTCAATTTGATTAGAAAACCATCGGTGATTTTGACCAAACATGTCAATTTTCTTTTATCTAATTTAATTAAATGTCTCACTTGATTAAAAGCCATTGACCATTTTGACCAAGGTGGTCGATTTTTATTCAACTTGATTAGATGTTCAATTTGATAAATATTCAAATAGTTCATTTTAATCAAATTCACTAATCAAAAAATACACATGTCATTTAGGCTTAAGAATGAATTATTTTATATTTTTCATTCTTCTTGCTACTTCTAATTCAATTTTCCTACATTCTAATGTAATTTTATGTTGATTGAAATAATTTTAAGTTACTATGTTTCTTGTTCCATTTTTATTGTTGTTATTTTCTAATCTCCTTCAATTTGATTTTATATTATTAATAGAAAATAAATTTTGATAACAAAATATGAAAGCAACTTTTAAATAGAATTCATGAAACAGAAAATGTTTCTACAATTGAAAGATAATTTATTTTCAAAAAAAAATTCTTTGTCTTCTTTTTCAAACAAAACTTTTATTCATAATAATCATTTTTATATCATCTATTTTCTCCTTTGGTTCATTTTCCAATTTATGCTCTCCTAATAAACTCATTCAAAATTGAAATGTTTGACTAGTAAAAATATAACCAATACTTGATCAATATAATCAATCACCACACAAAATCCCTTTTAGTATAAGGGTGTAGTCACAATAACACATACCATAACAAGTGTAATGATTGCTTTGTTTTTTCATGTTTTTAAGTCATAATTTAATCTTATGTTGAACTTATAAGATTTGTTTATATAGTTGTATTTTTAATCATTACAAGGAATTTGCAAATATACAACTGGATTTACGACTCATTTTTAATTGTAATTACCACATGTGACTTGTTATAATGTTTAGTCACCTTGGACAAGTTGCATAAAATTCTTGTCACAAAAGACAATACATGGCACCAAGTTGCAAAGGTAGTTGCATAAAAATGTGACTTACATGAACTATTCATCCATCCAAACCAACTTATGTGGCATTGTCATTTTGCGACTAATTTTAGAACTAAAAAATGTAGTCACATTATTTATATATTTTTAAATATTTATTATTTAAATAATAACATAATATTTTTATATATTTTTATATATTTTTAATTTCATTAAATTCAACATATACCATGTTGACACATGTCATTACATAGACTTAGCTTAAAAACTAATTTAGGTTGCTAAGTAGGCCACCTATTGTGCCCACTTAAGGTCACCTAGTAAGCACTTAACTTATGTTGATTATGTAAGTAAGGAATATTTGGTCAACATTTGTTGACCATAACTCGTGCCAGTTGTGAAAATTGATCCTTGAACCCCAAGGATGAAGATCAATTCCTTTACCACGAAGCTACCCCACTTGTGGAAAAGAAGTAACGTCATTTTATTTAACCCATTTGATTTCAAACACTACACAAAACATCATTTTTCAACTTTGATATCTTATTATGATTTTGTCCAATTGACAAGATTAAAGTTTAAACTTCAATCTTCTCCAATAATGTACATAAACATTTTTTTTTCCTCTTAAAAATATAAATAAATTTGAAAAGAAAAATATTTGAATTCCGTTATTCAATACAATTTCAAAGACCATTCCGTGGGAAAAAAAAATCAAGCATATTCAATAAATAAATTACATTGCCTACCTAATATAGTAATCAATTCAAAAAATCACATATACCAACATGATAAAATATTCTTTACTTAACCCACATACATATGACCTACTTGCTAGTTATTACCTATCCTACTTATTGCCTATTTAATACATTAATTGCATAGCCTACCTAATTATTTAATTACACTTATAAACTAAACCCTGACCTATTTAGTAAATAAATTACATATCCTAATTAATTAAATATTTAATACAAGAACATTATCACATATCAACAATATGATAAAATACCTACTACTTAGCCTTATTTCTACCATTAATTACCATGGGTCCTTTGAAATTTTCACAAACCCACCAAACCTTATTACACATTTAATGGTTAATTCATTGAAAAAAGTTAAAGGAAATTGATTAAACCATTAAATCTAGCAATTTCATTAACCAACTTTGTTTTTTTTTCACATTTGATTACATGTGCATTTAGTTACAAATCAAGTTGAAAAGCTGCCACATGGTATCCAATGGCCCTTGAACCACCTTCCAAGTCACAAAAACAACTACATTTTCATCTATTTTGGGATGCCACTAAAAATGGATGATATAAATGTATTTTTCATTTTCATCCAAATCAACATTAGTCGCAAGTATAAATTGCAGATGCAACTATAAACCACTTTATAATTGTTTATGCAACTACCAATTGTTTTTACCAAGTGCCATGGAAGACAGTCATATCTAAAGTTACAAAAATGGTTGATTTGGAAAGAAGTTACAAACACATGGGTTGGAAAAGAAAGGATTCCTTATAATGAATCTATCATGGGAATTTGTGAATTAATTTGAAATTAATCCAATGAATCAAAATTTAACAAAGGCACTCATTAAGCATTGTATTGATTGTTTTTAAACAATAAAAGGACTTGTAAATGGATTTTAATTTTTTTGAAAATGACTTTTTTGTCAAATTTTTAACATGAACCTTAATAAAATAATAGGAAATTTTTTTCATAAAATTAAAAGATTTTTTCCAAGAATATTCCAAGAATATTCCAAGAATATTTCCCCAAAAGTAGTCACAAAAGTAGTCAAAAAGCAAGCAAGTGTGATTTGTATTATTCCGTTTGCACCCATAATCAATTGCTACACTAAAATGAAAAATCTTAGTCAATAAATGAAAGGGAAAATTTTTAATACTAAACAAAAAACTATAAATAAATTCTAATTAATAAGACCATGGCCTTATAATCAAATGGACATGTTCATTAATCATGGTGGACAAGGCAGTCAACTTGGACAACTTAAAAAACCATGAACTATAATAATGATGTAGCTTGTTTGTGAAGAATTTCTATCTCTTCCTAATCATGTGTATTACCACCTAAACTTTTCATTTGTAAGTGCACAATATTGTGAATTTTTTTTTTGTTAGACATCAATATACACATTATTTAAACATATTAAACTCCACAATTGTGAAGAATGCCTCAAAGTTCGTTTGGAACATAACATTGTCTAATTTTCATGTATCCATAACAACCATTAGGGCCACATAAATTGGAGGGATTCACCTTGTGAGTATGGCCCCACTTGGCTTAAAAAGTTGTTGAACACGCACGTGGTGCAAAACCAACCATTAGTACAACCATAGTCCAAATATATCATATGTCTATATTCAACACTTGCATGTTCATCAACCATTCCATATTGTCCCCCTTTTCATTCCAAATAGATAGGAAAAAATGCATGAAGGAAAAAAAATATTATTTTCAAGTTTAGTACAAATTTGTTGAAAATGCACCTAAAATCGAAAAAAATTCTTGATCTTAGTCACATGGTCTCATGTGAACTAAGATTTCTCATCATGGAAATGATGAAAACCATATGAATTATTTGAACATCCATTCCTACAACACAAATGCCAATAATATCATATTTGTTTTTTAAATCCTTATGACAACTTTTTAGGAACTTATTGGAAAACACTTCGCCTATGGATTATCCTTTAATACAATGAGAGAGTATTCAATTCACTTGTACCAATGTTTTCAAAGTAATTCCAAAATAATCTTTCAATGTATGAAATAACTTTATCTTTCTAATTTTTTTCCCCAAAAACCTACAAAGAATGTCAACATCATAGGAAAATGGCAAACTAAATAAGGATTTGTACATGAGATCCATAAGGCCATGGATAATTATAATATCACAATTGACAAGGAAGATAAAAAAGTGATTTTAAATGCCCAAACACCTATATTTTTTGGTAGTGGAACATGGTGCTATGGGGTGCAATGCATGTGGGAATTGGATATTTGTGCTTGTAATGACTACTATTGGTTTCACCACGACCTACTAGCTACATTCACCTTCCTACAAAACACCTTAGAAAGATCATGTGATTTTGTATCTTGAATCTTGTTCACTGTGCATTGTGCAAATACAATAGGACCCAAAAACAGTGTAATTACATAATTTTGAAGGCCTCAAAATCACTTCACTAAGTCTACTAATACTTTAAACATTCAATTATGTGTTTAAAACATCTTGACAAATATGCAGTCAATATAAGAGTGCATATGTGTGTTGCAAATGTTGAGAACATTTTAATCAACAACTTTTTTAAAGCTCCTCTAGTTGCTAAAGAAAATCCTCTTCCCTATCTAATGAAAACACCCCCATTAACCATTAGCAAGTTTGAGGCCAAAACATGAAGTAACTCAAAACTAAAAGTTAAAGTCTACATTGTTAACCAAAATTGCATGAAAGATCATTGCCACAAGCTCCAAGAGGAATGATGTCAATTGGAGGATAAGTGATGATATCTATAACTTACCAAAGCATGAGAATATCCACCCACTACTATTACCTACACATTACATAAGCTAAAAAACCAAATCTTCAATAATTTTCCATTCCAACAAACTTATGCATTTTGTTCACAACATATGAAACATGTTACTTTTTCCAAATGAAAATGCCAAAGGAAGAGAAAATGATAGAAACCCAAATTGCAAAGAAGGCCAAGAATGAAGATGTGAGATACAATGATAAGGTGAAAACATGGTAAAGTATATTTTTAAAATATTTATCCCCAGGGATATCAAAAAATGGTCTAATTTTTGACACAAATAGAAGAAAGTAGATTGAAAATAATTTAAAATAACATAATAAAAGCATGGTGCTTCTCTTTGAATTTATAATGAGATGATTACAAAATTTAAGAAACTTTAACACAATAAAAGTAGATAACAAACATGTTTGAAAATGATTGATCAAATTGAGTTTAAAATTACTTTTTTATTAGAAATATAATGTATTTTACTATGATATTTATACTTGAAAACTTACAAGTACATTTTAGAATTACATTGTGTTGAAAATGGAAAATTCAATAATTCATCTACTTTCACCTACTTGTACAAGTTTGAACAACCAAAAAAAGTTTTAAAAAATGCAACTATTTTTTTCAAATCTACTTGAATGCATATTAGATGATTAATCAACATCATTGTGATTGAATTAAAAATTATCCTCATGTTGATCATTAAATTAAAAAAATATTTCTACTTTTAATACATTAAAACTTGTTTATGGCTACTTGTTTTTATTCGTGACAATGATCAAAAATTGTTTACTTTACCATGCTTTCACCTGATACAAAGGTTGCTTTGAATTATCTAGACACATCCATCCCCAAAGTAGTTAACTTGTTGAGGCACTCAATATCATAACATATCACATCAATTGGTTTCATGTTTAATAGGTCATAAACTTGCAAATATCCACTATGCCAAAATGTGACTTTCATGACTACAAAAATACAATTGTAATCAAATTGAACTTGTTGTTTATGCCATTTTTGTAATTTCTTATGTCAAAATGGCATAAGTGATGAGTCTTATTATACTATGTAGTTGTATGAATGTGGCCATAAAACTTATGTTTTGGCGTGGTGATCCCATGACATAGAAAGGCTTCCTTTAATGATATCTATTGTGCAAAACATTAAATATCTAATAACCAAACACCCCTTAAAAGTTGGCATCCAAAGAGAGCAAATCACACCATGCCAACAACACCCAAACAACACTCAAACAATTGAGTCATGATTTTTTTATGATCTCTTAGCAACATGTTTGAATAGACAAAATGGATAGTTTCAACCCTTGATTAACTTAGTTTGGGTTGATGAGATCAAGAAGATGTTGGGAAAATGCAAGGCTTAGACAATTGCAACTTTTCAAGTTCACAAAGACTATGAAAGGGTGGCACCTGAATTTTGTCTCAAAAAGGACCATCAAAATACACTACTCCAACAAATGTTGTGACATTTGCATCCTTGGCCAAGTACTCAAGAATCATCACCATCTTCTTTAACTCTAGCAACATGTTTGAATACATAAAATGGATAGTTCAAACCCTCAATCTAGTTTGGGCTGATGAGATCAAGAAGATGTTGGGTCAATGGAAGGCCTAGACAATCGCCACTTTTCAAGTTCACAAAGACTATGAAAGAGTGGCACCTCAATTTTGTCTCAAAAATGTGAACCATCAAGATATGCTACTTCAACAAATGTTGTAGCATATCCAACAAACATCCTTGGCCAAGTACTCAAGAATCACCATCATCTTCTTTAATTCTTTATTTCTTAAACACTTCTTCCCTCTCTTTGTCACCATCCTTCCTTAAGTTAGAACTGACACAACATAGAGTCATATACATTGTCATATATCGGGTTTCGCATGCCACAAATTAAATTATCTTTTGCAACATCATCAAGACCTACACCTATGGAGTAAATATCCATCCTTCCTAGTTTTCATGAGTACCCATGAGGAGTGCCAATCCTTTGAAAGGCACTTTCTTCTACAATAAAACTGGCTCAGATAATTATAATGGCTAACATATGTCATTGTCTTGCTATGGATTTGGGGATCTTTGATGTGATCACTGTCTTCCACAGAACAACAAAAGTGCTCTTGAGATATATAAGGTTACTCCCTAAGCCCCAATGATGATCCTCTTACAATGATGCACCATGGCCAAACATAATACTCTTCGCCTACATTCGCTATGGTGATCACAAAAACCTGATGAATAGTTTCAGGTGTATGATTGCAAGGGATGCAATGAGAAATGCAAAAGGGTAAAGAAACCCTTGCTTGCATCATGTGTCTAGATTGTGAGAAGTATATTATAAGTAGTCCGGGATCCAACTTTTGGACATACCTACATTGGGAAGCAGTGCTGAAGAGGAGAGCTCCATTGCGTCCTCCTCTAGATCCACCTTTTCCAGTCTTGTGTGCTCGCTATCGGTTGTACTATCAACCTGGGGTTTGTTGCTGTTGAATAGTTCAATAACTTCATGAAATGTCATAACTATTTGTTGCTACAATTGGCCACTCTGCCCTACACTCTTACATTGTTCCTTGTTGCTACTGCAAGCATTGCTACTTGGCTCTTTATTCTTCTTCGTGACAATGATCAACCTTAGGCTAAGGCCCTTCTGTCAGTTGTCCCCTCATTTCATGAAGCTGGAAAGACATTGCAAACAAGCTCAGGTGCTACAGCAGTTGCATGGGTGGCATTGATATGGGCACACAACTTATCACCTAGGGTTACATTCAACCAAACATCAACAAAACCCTAAAACCCTAAACCCAAACTCTGCCAACAAACGCTCACACATCCCTAGATGAAAATTGCAGATGGTACAACAGTGGACACACATTTCTTACAAAATCAAAAATCAAGTGACTGCATGTGAAAAAGAATGCTTTGTGAGACCAACCAGGGGATTTGGATGGCGAGGTGTTCCGGATACTTCAGTGGCCCATTTTCACAATGCCTTAGAACTATGCATTACTTGATGAATGCTTGTCAACTAGATAGAGACAGACACATCCCACTAATTCATTTCACAGTTGGATTTGGTGTACTGATCCTTCAAGGCCTTTGCTTCTTCATTAGAGCCACAAATCATGAATTTGTAAACCAGTCAATGTCCCCCTCAGTATCCTGACAATTGAACCACAAAGCAAGAGTTGACACACCTGGATCTGCTACTGGGAAGGAGCAAAGTGATCACCAAACCTGTCAATCCCCTTTGCCCACTTGCACACCCAATGCTTATCAAAATATTGATGAATTTTATGAGATCAAATATGCTTGACATACAATTTAAGTCCTTTTTTCAAAGGAATTTTCTAATTTTAATAAAACTAAGTCAACAAATGTTTTCTCAGGTTGTTCATTAGGGGTTTTTGTTTCCCTTGGGTGGTGGGTTTTGATTTCCTTGATTGTAGCATTGACTTCCCCTTTTTAGGATTTGAGAAAATTGATCCTCATAATATTCTTTTTGAATATTGGGATTAAGGCATTTGATTTTAGAAATTGAAACATGGGAAGTTGTATCAAGTATCAACCTTAGTTTGGCTTATCAACCTAATTAATATTTTCATAATCACGATGAATGCTCATTAGGTTATTTATGATTTATAGATGGAGACATTTCCAGCTTCCCCTATAGTTTAGAGCGGCAATTTTTTATTATCCCATCATCACAACAACAACAATTAGAACCTAATTTCCTTCCATACATGTATATTCAGTTCAAAAATATATATGGTATTTATCCAAGTATATAGATGTAACAAAACTCAACACAATTTGTAGTAAAAAATAAGGAATTACTGATATTCCTTCTTAAATCTACAAGTGGCAACATGTGGCAAGTGTCTTCAATTTTGATTTCATGTCAAACTGAAGGTCAAATAAAGCTAGCAAGGTTCTCAATTCAATGAACTTAGTGTAAGTGTCAACAACACCTTACAATTGCCACCCCAAAAATGGCAAACTATGCATTTAAGTATAATGTAAAGTCATGTAGGGTGACTAAAGTTGACTTGTAACATCAAATGTAGTTCATTGCATAAGTGGGTAGGTGTGAAACTTATAAAGACATTAGGTATGTGAGGTGAAATTAAAGTGAATAAAAGCTCTACAATCAGATATGAGACATACTTTAGGAGCCTTGCACAAGGGAATTTTTGAAATTAACATTGGGTTTTAGTTTTAGACATATTCATGAGTTAAGTGATTTACCTCTACATTGGATAAGTGCAGTTCATATATTCTAGATTAAAGATGTACTAGTCTTAGATGGGAAATGAATTCACATTAACATGATATGGTATAAACATGTTAGATTCTTAGGAGAAGATGTCAAATACCATTAAGTTTCATTGATTGGATATTCTTAGAAGACTAATAAGTGGCAAAATTCAGTGGATTAAAAGAATTTTAAATGCTTCGTGATAAATAAGTATTAAATATAGATAACTAATTGCACAATCTTTTCAAGAAAATATGGTTCTTGAAGGACATAAACATCTTCATTCTTCATTAGGACTTGTGAGTTCAAACTTGTAATGTTATAAACTCAAGTGTGCTTGAAAGTTGCAAATATTTAAGGGATTTTTCAACTTGCTCCAGTTGTTGACAGTTCTGCACCTGTAATGGACGTTTACAATGCACAACTCCTTCATGCTTGAACAAAACAATGATGATGAAAATAACAAATCAATGAGAAGAGAAAAATTGGAGTTCAAAACATCATGAAAAGGGTAGCAAACCACAAAAATTTCCCTGTCAAAATAATAGAATCAACCCATAATACTAGAATTCATGTTTCATCAATTGACACAAAAACCTCAAACCACTAAGCACAAATTCAAACCTCGTCAAATAGTTTGAAAAGAATCAACATTTGATGTTTTGATACCAATATGCCTCAAATTCGTATGATGAGGAGGAAAAAGAAGGTCTTTGAGCATAGCAAAGGTCAAAATATCCAAGAATCCAATTTGCATCAATTGGCATGATAATGAGGAAGAGGAAGAGGAAGAAGTCCTTGGAGCATAGCAAAATTGAAACAGTCAAGGATCCAATAGGTATCACTTGGCATGATAATTAAGGAGGATGAAGAAGAAGACACAGAAGTTTTCAGAACATGCCAAAGATTGACACAACCAAGGATCCAATACACATCAACTGACATGATGAAGAAGAAGAAAAAGAAGACAAAGTTCTTCAAGCATGGCAAGATCTGATCCTTGAAGCAAAGCATAGATTGAAACATTCAAGGATCCAATTGCATTTGTCTGTGCAACTACAAAAGGTACTGATTTTGTTAAATTGATGATGTTTTGGTCCAAAATTGAAGCTATTGGAATACACGCACACCTCTCTCTCTCTCTCTCTCTCTCTCTCTCTCTCTCTCTCTCTCTCTTTCTCTCTCTCTCTCTCTCTCTCATTCTTGTCATGTATTTGTGTCTGTGCTTTGAATTGTGTTTGGGTGTTCTACTGCTCAATGGCTTTATACATTGAGAGATGATGCTCACTAACCTTGTTGCATGATCTCAACAAAATCAATCCCTCCTGTCTGATCGAAAAACCCCAAATGCAGTGAACAGACCCACAACAGCTGTGAGACCTAAGGCGACAGTTGGTAATGGAGTTGTAAAGCCCACATTCTGCACACATACAAACCCCCACAGGTTGTTGTTGGTGTTCATAGCTAGTGTTGCTGGAACTCTGAGATTCTGTTGAAATTGATTACACTGTCATTGAGGTATGGGGGCGCAGGGGCTGCAAGCTCACATCTCAATTTCCACTTCTTGTGTGTGGTTATCAAACAGAAATTCAGTCTACAGTTTGTTTGAAGGAGTTTGAGCATTTCAGATCCTTGATGTATGTACAGACAATATGAGCTCTACCACAGATAAGCAAGCAGAGAGATGAGAAAGACAAAACCTCTAGAACTCCCTTGCCAGTTACAATCTCAACCCCAACAGCAGCCACAAAGCCAAGCATGGCAACACGTCCCAGCCATATGTCCAGACTATTGTTTGCTCCTCCGTCTTTCGCTTGCTCACACCTCACAACCCCTACAGCTTGCACTCTCCTCCTCTTCTGTCTCCTTGATGATGCCAATAAACCTGCTGTCATTACTGCTGCAATCAATTCACAGAAGCAAAAAGGAGTCTGAACCCCCTCTACATTCTTTTTGCAAAGATCTTTTGTCAGTAAGAAAGCCGGTAAGAAAGATCCAGGAAATGGAAATATCGAGAGTCCTCCGGTTTGAAGGTGGAAGAAGCGAATAACATACTGAGTTCAGAGCTTCCATAGATCTGAGATGAGGAACTCGACGTGAAGATGCATGCACTCCCGTGATGATATCTTGTTCTTGTTGCAGTCATCGGCGTCGCTGTCTCCAAGTTCTTATTCCTGCGAGCTGCAGCTCCTGTAAAGTACAACTTACAAGGGGCTCTTTGCCTCTGATGCTTGCTTTGCGAACAACAAAATAAAAGCGGAACAATTATTCCGTGGAGCTCACAAATGCCATTTGCAATGAAAAAGGGATGATGGCTTACTTACCAAGTGTCGGGAAGCAAAGGCAAGATGGTGAAACTGCCAGGAGAAGCGCCATGGCGCTGAAACAACAAAAGCTTCGCGTGGAGGCTTGCTTGCCTCTTTCTCGATTTCTCCAAGCTGCGCTAACACCTTCCTTTTGCTGATCTCTTCTTCTCGTGTGACTCTCTCTCTCCCTCTCCCTCTCTCTCTCTCACTGACACACTTTAGGAGCGCAACGATCACACATTGTGGACCGGATGGATAGAACAGTCGATAACCTCGACATCTTCGGATCCTCGCTTTTTGCAAGAACAGAAGAAGGAAAATTCTCCGATCCTCTCATCTGTACCGACCCTCGCTTTTCTGCGAGAGCAGAAGAAGAATGTCTGGTAATAGGCCTCCTGTTTCCACATGGACTTCCGAGCGAAAAGAGGCGTTGCGGACTGTTGAAGAAGAAAGTACCCGATTGGAAAAACTCCTCTGCAGTTCCGATATCTCCTGCAGATATAATTATACAGCAACTTGTTTCAGACTCTGAATGCAGACAGGAATTTCAGTCTCCTGAGTAGGTAGCTTATCTGCAGGTCCACAAACTAGATAGCTCAAGAGAGGAAGAATTGTGCATGTCCAAGATTAGCATTCCATGATATCCCTGAGGAAATGTAAAACTGCAACATGAGTATGAAGATAGTATCACAAACAAGTTCACAGAACTGTCTAGAGGATGATTGTCAATCAACAGCAAGTTGCAGGAATCAAGATTTGCTTCACGAATATGCAACAGGCAGAAATTTCATTTGAGAGTCTCAGTCATTCACACAGATACTTTCTGTACACTACTGTTGTTGCATCTTTGACAGGACATATGTGTACCAATATTTCTCCACAGATCCACACCTTGGCACTTTGATAAGAAGCACAGCAAGGAAGAGGATGCAAAACAAGAGACTAACATAACAAAGCTTCTTGAAGAGGTGAATGAGAGGCTACAACTGAGAAACAAGTCCCCTCCCATTTTGTACAGGAGGTTTCTCAGGCTGAATCATCTGCTCAAATCTTTTTCACGTCCACCTCCCTACAATTTTACTTCATGCTGAAACCTTCAGCATGTTGAAATGTGCACCCTGCATCACACCACCATACACTGCAATTCGGGACCTTATCATCACCCTTGCCACTGCAATCTACACCAAGATTGGACACCAAATCTGTGATTGAACTGCCCTGTGCAAGAACCAGTAGCACCTCAGATTGCTGGATCAAAGTCCAGAATCTGCACCAAGGCCACCAAAGCTGCCGTAAGCTCAGTTTCAATGACATAAAAAACACAACACTCATGATGAATCAGTCTCCCAGCAATGCATCAAACAGGAACTGACGGGAACCAGTGCTGAAATTTTGTGGAGGATAAAGCAAGCAGAGAAGCTCAATATAATCCTGTTGATGTCTGCAAGCATGTCCAGATTTGTTGTGTTACTTGCCAGGGCATGCATGTCATCACCATCGCAAACTGGAGCCAAAACAGCTGGTGACAATGTTGTGCTTGCAACAGCAAAGAAATGTGACCATTGTAGCTTTCTGATAGAAAGCTTTTGGTAGAAACATGATTGTCACATCACATACAGCAAGATGGAAGACTAATTTGACAACAAACGAGTAGTTTCATCAAGATTTCCATGGCAGTTACCTGTCATTTCAGAGCTACCTCTATCTCATTCCAATCCTACAATTGCTTTGATGTGGCCATGTGTTTTGTGTGAAGAGATGGCAAAATTGGAAACCCACGTCCAATCGTGGCAGATAGTTTTCCTGGCCTGCATCAAGCATGCCTACAAGTTCTGATCCCTCTCCTCATTATCATGGAAAGAACCTGGCATTGCCAGAATGGGAAGAAAGAACAATTGTGAACTGATTCACCCAATTTCTGAACAATTCTCCTGCTTTGCTGGAACACATCACTCTATATGCTTGAGCTAGCTAGATCATCCCTGTATGTAAAGGTTGTGGATGAAAGAGCAATTCAAGCTTCATCACCCTACAAGCTTACTTATACTGACTACAATCATCAAGGAGTTCCATCTGTGCTGCACTCAAACAAGAGAGAGAGACAGAGGAACTGAAGCCATATACAACTTCACTTTCTTGCACATCCCAGCCTCAGAAAAGACAGCAGAGATCCAATTGCCAATCTTGTGACACAAAAGTAATCATGAATCAAGTCAATGTCTCCAAAAGAGCAATCTCAAGAAGACAACAACACAGCAGGATATTACCTGGCCATGCTTGCAAAAACATCAGGAGCTCCATTTTTCCAAAGAAAGCAGTTGTCATCATCATCCTGGACAGCATGGAAGACAAATGAAAAAACTTTTAGAGCTTCTCCAACATACAGCAACAAGAATCAGCCGCTGTCTTCCCCAAGTATGTAAAACAATGCTGCCACCCAGACCAGGAATTTAACATGAGATGGACCCAGAAAGGCACACATTGAATTTGATGCTTCCACATCGCAGATGTAGTTTCTGAAGACAAGATTGCACCCTCATATTCCTGACTCATTGCAAGAATAGTTCTGTTGTTTGTTCCTGTGTTGTTGTAAGGTGTGGAGGTGCCATTGAGATGTTTTACGGATGAGGGGGGCTTTTGACCATGCTTCTCTGCATATGCTGGCTTTTGCAGCTCCTTGAGCTTCCTCCTGATAGACTGCTTACAATTCTCAGTATGGCATGATTCCAGGCATATGTTTTGTGTTCCATTCTCTTGATGGGAAATTGCCATACACCTCTCTCTTCAAAGCCTTGAAGATGTCTCTGTCTGTGGCTTGGTAGATGTGGTCTCTTCTCTTGCTATGACAAACGTGAGTTCCAGAGAATATCGCTGCTTCGTATACCAATCTAAGTTCTCATGCAGATCAATCTCTGAGATTCTTTTCCAACAAAAGTTTCCCTAGCTACTCCATCAAGCAAATGCAAGCTGCGTAGAACATTAGACGACGGAGCTCGAGGAAGCCATGGCCATCCTCAAGCATATTTCTGCTACAAACCCTGGCATCAATCTCATATCTAAAGTTTAGAAATCAAAGGATCCACCAGCGATTACGCTAGGCTCACAAAGAAGTGTAGAAACAAGCAAAGAATTGAGAAGAAGAAGGTGGTGGAGGAAGAAACTCAGAAAGAGAGATGAACTCACTTCTTCAGCTTAGTTAAAGAACCCTATTTCTCCATCGCCAAAGTTGTGATTGACCATTCGCAACTCTTCCTTCTTCTCCGTTCTGGTTCCTTCACTCAAATCTGCATCAAGAGAGCGAAAACCCAGCACGATTTCTTTCTTGACGGAGAAGCTCTCCATCATCTTTCTCATGCATACGGAGATTGCTCGCTTGCTCACTTTTCTGAGCGAGAATGAGTGACGATGGGTCCTATCCTACTGTGTGCTTTTCGAAAGCGGACACCAGGACACAGGACAGTGGACGGAGCAGAAATTCTGGTTGCCCATTCTTCCCCGAAAATCCGGGATTAGCAAATTTGAAGTGCTGCGGTTCCTACGCTCCGAATGCCTTCTAGGTTTCACCCATCGCTGGTAGTGTTGTACCTCGCAAATCCCATCTACTTTCTCGCTTCTGATATACATTTATCTATCGTGTTCTCTTGCAATAAAGTTTGCCAGGTTTGCTACATCATCGGTGCATGATTTTGAGTATTGTGTCTGCCAGACTGCCGCTTCTCTTTTTGGTGATCTTCAGTTCGGAACACTTTGTGTTGTGTGTGGCTTTGCTGTTGGATGTTTGCTGCGTGGTTGCTTGAATTGTACAAATACCCCTTTTGTTGGAATACAGAGAGAGATTCGCTTCCGGGAAGAAGTTAGGTTTTGGGGGAGCTTGAAGTAGGGGGAAAGCATTCTTCTTCCGTGTGCGAGCAAGTCATTTCTCAGCAGAAATTGGTGAGGAATTAGCACGGAGACACAGACAGACAGAAAGAAGGGAAGAAAAGAGAAGAACAAGAACAAGAATGCCTGCAGCAGCGGGTTCATCGGCGGCGAAGGCCGCCACAAGTGCGCTCACTCGAGTATCTGCTGTATCACCGGCTCTGAAGAAGTTTCTTGGGGTCACAGAGATATCTCGGCCCGAGACCATGAAGCGTATCTGGTCGTACATCAAGGATCACAATCTTCAGGTAGGTTTTCGCTTCATTTCTTCTCACTCTCTCTCTCTCTCTCGCCAGCCAGCGCAAGCGCACTTTTGGTGTGCCGTGAAGTCAAGTGGTCAACGTCTTCTTCTCTGTTTTTTGTATGCTTTAATAGTTGAACGAGAGCCGGGTAGTATCAGAACTGCCATGAAAAAAGAGGAGATGCAAGCATCTCATAAACTATTCTCGCACACACGCAACAGATGTCAGCAGAGGACAGGGAATGGAAAAGGAAGAGAACAGCTGAAGATTAGCGCAAAGAGATCTGAAGAGAACAGGAAGTTCTGCACATGTTTGATCATGATCTAGAACTTGTCTTGGACTTCCTATTCCTGCTTGTGTTCTTTCCCAGATATAAACACTTCATGTACCCTTCGTGCCATGATGGGTGATCTTACTGGCTGTGCAGAATCCTGAGAACAGGAAGGAGATTCTTTGTGATGAGAAGCTCAAGGCAGTGCTTGGTGGTAAGGAGAAGGTGGGATTCACAGAAGTTGCAGGCCTACTTAGTCCACACTTCCCTAAAACCAAGAAACCAACACCAGCATCAGCACCTGCACCAGCAGCATGAACTCCTATTGGTGCAGGCTAAAGCAAGCATGGTTCTCTCTCCCTCCCTTCACCACCGCCACTGTGTGTTGGTTGTACCTTAGGAGAGCAGTAGCAGCAGCAGCTTGGTAGATTTGGCAAATGCCATCATCAGTCAGAGTAATGGCAGTTTCTGTGCAGAGTTCATGAGTTGTTGCAGCAACAGATGCACATTATTGCATCACAGAAATGTGCAGATGTTGTATATGTCTGTATATACTTTATTTTCCCCCCTCCAGAAACAACAGTTTGTGTCTCCTGACTTGTTTGTCTATTGCAAGTGTTTGATCAAACAAAGTTGCTCTAGGAGAGCAAAGCACAATCCACTGTTGGAGAAAAGCAAATCCCCTCCCCAACCACTCTGCATCCATGTCTGTTGAATGCCCATGTCCACTTTGTGTTTACTTCTTCTGCTCTTCAATTGGATACTGTTGACTTTTTTGATTAGCAATGTCTCTTGAGTGCTAGCCAACATCATGTCTAAGTCTTCCCATTGCTCCCGGAAAGGCAACAGAAACTCAGGACACAGATTGTGTATAATGGTTTGCCCAAGTTTTTGGGAAGATTATTATATGCTTATCTACACCCACTGTTGGGAGCTGATGAACTCAGTGGGTAGTCCTGGTAGCTCGTCACTGCCGTTTGTGATGAAGGTGATGGTCTGTCACTTTGTGAGCGACTCTCATGAGGTTATGACTGCACTCATTGTCGTGTTACCTTTAATTGTTGTTGTGGAGATTTCTCTGCAACTTCATCAATCTTCTTCTGCTCTTCAATTGTGCATGTGATTTGATCCAAAGGCTTTTGTTTCTTGTTGCAACAAACTCGGATGCATGTCTTACAACCATTCTCTTGCCATCTTACACAAAAACAGACAGCTTTTCTTGAGGAGAATGGCTGAAGGATCAAGGCTTGGCTCTGTTGCTAATACTGATCTGATTTAGATCCTACTGACAACAAACATGGTACCTTCATCTTCTCAAATTCTGGATTCTTGTGGAGGCAAATGAGTTTAGGATGCAGCAGAGAAGACACTTTCCTACTCCTGATGATCAGTAGAATGATACCTGAAGCACAATTGTATTTTATTATTGAGGGAGGTAGCTGCCTTAATCCAACCTTTCAATTCCAACTAGCTCTTCATTCCAAAACAAACAAGATCAAACATCAGTGACCATCCCTAGTATGCTTTTCAATCTCCAGCACTGCTGCGGCTGGCACAATCGACAGCCATCACCTCTGTAAAAGATAACCAGAAAGAGGCAAACCAAGCTCATTATGCCGCCAGAATCCAGAAGTACTGGGAAACGCGAAGCTCCTGAGGAAGAAAACATACAGTAGCAGCGGAGCAGGAAAAAGGTAAGCTGCCCGTCCGCTTCTTCTCCTCTTCTCTGTCGTGGTGTGTTTGCGAAAAAGTGTGGATAGCTGCTACTGCTGCTGATAGAAGATAAGTCCTCATAATTCTATCCAGAAACTTTTCATCAGCTGCTGTGGACGCCGCTGCACGTTCGAGAAGTTTGTCGCAATAGATATGCGAGCTGTTGGCAATCAATGAATCCTTTGTTGTTGTAGTCGTGATTGCAGCAAGCTCCATAGCCAGCATGAGGTTCGTTGCGGCATCGCTCCCCATGCCTGTGAATAGGCTCTCCCTGCTCTCATCGCCATTTTCTCCCTGCCTCGGGTATGTGGGAACGGGAGCAGAAGAACCGCAGCAGCAACCGTCGGTGCCTCTGAACACGTCCATTTGCTTGGTCACCACTAAAACTGGTGGCAGCAAAGATGTGCAGAGAAGAACAAGGTGCACTAGTCGTGTGAGGGTGACGGTGCGCTGCGCAGCTCAGAGCAAAGGGAACAGGATGCTCGCACTAACGCTGAAGCGCAGGGAAGTTATCGCACTCGTTGGAATCGCTGCGGAATTATCTTGGCTTTCTTGTGGAGTTGCTACAGGAGAAGGGTTGCCCCAAACAGAGCCAGCCAAGCTCTGCGACGTAGATTGCGAGAAGGAACTGGAGAATGTAAGCCCAGCGTACCGTTCTTCTACTTCCTTTCTTCTTCTTTTTCTTCTTCTGTTTGCTCTCTTCTTCGAATCCAAGCGAGGATTTTTGGTCTCTTCACTTGATTGCTGAAATGCGGAAGAATGTGTTGATGAGAACACGTTCTTTTGAGAGCTAAATGTTTCTTATCTTTTGTCTTTAGATGCCGACAACAACCACAGCTTCAGGCTTGCAGTACAAGGAAATTGAGGTTGGAAATGGACCTACTCCGCCTGTTGGTTTCCAGGTGAGCTCTGGTCCCGTTGTGAAACTAAGAAAATGAGTATTATTAGGTGCATGCATGAAGATCATCAACCCAAGGTTTGCATCGGGCTGCACATTTCTCATTTGATAGGCATCATGACCTAAGTGTTCTTGGCAAAGCAGTCATGTCTTGCAGTTTGAGAAATGGGGTTTGGGGTTGTTCTCTGCATTGGCAACAGGTTGCTGCTCATTACGTTGCCATGGTTCCTTCTGGCAAGGTTTTTGACAGGTTCGTTCTTCTGTTCTGCATCTTGGGAAAAGCTTTTCTTCCTCAAATCCAATTGCCATCATTCCTTCTGATCTGACGTTTTTCACTGTTTTGTTCTTTTTTTCTGTGTCTTGTCAAATAGTTCTTCCTCAAGTCCAACTGCCATGAATCCTTTGGGCAAGGTTTTTGACAATTTTGTTTCTTGTTTCCTGCATCTTGTCAAAAACTTCTTCAACAAATCCAATTGTTCAATGTGTGTCTCTTGGCAAATTCTTAGAAAAAATTCATCCAGCTACAAATGGCTTGCAGGTGCCAAGAATCTAGGTTAGCTAACTGCTACTGCAGGGATGTGGTGAGATATTGCAAAAGGCATGTCTGTGCTTTTTGCTTTCACATAGTCATACAGAGTGTGGAAACCAAATATAATGGCTTTGAGAACTATATACAGAGGAAATATCAGCAGTCCCATTCTGTTGTTATGACGATTACAAAGTCTCTAGCTGTGAAACAACAGCAGAGACATCTAGGCTTTGTAATCATCATCACAAGCAAAGACACAGCAGTCATTCTTCGGTGTAGTTGGGACATGAACAAGACAGGCTTGTAGATTGCATGGCTCTGCTGGAGGCACATTTGCTTGAACACACATCCAATGTTTTTATCTGGTATTTCACATACAAATCATGTTGGTACTGTGGTACAGTTCATTGGATAAGGGAGTGCCATATATTTTCCGAGTGGGTGCATCTCAGGTCAGTTACTTTCTTCCATATTCCTCTGCATCGGGTGCAGTCTGTTTTTCCTGTGCAGCATTGAATTTCTCTCTTATTGCTCTGCATTGAAGTGTGTTATCAATGCAGAGAGAAATCTTGCTACAAGTGGCAGGTTGCCACATTTCCTTAGTCATGTGTAATGATGCCAGGCACTGTTAATGATTCCCTTCCTCCTGTACAAGGTAACAGGTGATCAAGGGTTTGGATGAGGGTATTCTGAGCATGAAAGTTGGTGGGAAACGGCGATTATTCATTCCTGGGGAGGTACAAGTCTCATTTATCTCTCATTTACAGAGAAATGTGCATCTTGCTGTTATGTAGAATCCATGGAACTGTCTGTCTGTATTGACAGTGAAACTCATAACATCTTGTGATGCAGTGTGTAGAAAAACTCAGGAGCTCGATATTCATAAAATTTTGTAATGGGAGAAGAACAATCACCAGAACCTGCAAACACTCATCACTCAACTATGAAAATCTCAGTTACAACCAGCAAGTAGTCAAATTGACTTCTGAAATGAAAGATGCAAAAGGAAAAAAAATTACATCAATGTTCGTTGCTTGAAATCCTTTGCAATCAAATCAGATATGTCAGTTGTTGCTTGGATCCATTACAATATGTGGATATCTGTTGGTTGTGCACTGATGATGAGATTATTGTTGGTATGGCAGCTAGCATTTCCAAAAGGACTCAGTGCTGCAGCTGGAAGACCAAGAGTAGCACCCAGTACTCCAGTAATATTTGATGTTCAATTATTGTACATACCTGGTGTCTCAGACTTTGATGAGTAAAAAGCTGATGACAAAACCTTCAGGATGACAAACAAATCAGCTCACTACCCAAGTAGTGTATTCAAAGATCACCTTTTTCTTAACAATGATGTTATACAAATCGTGCAGATTCTCTTGTTATAGCAAGATTGTGGAACTCAAACCAACTGTGCAACAATTTTTGTAAAGCCTGGACTTGCCTGGTTACACCTCACTACCAGGAAGCAGGCACCTCTCCTGCTAAGGTATGTCTGTATACCTCACTTTGTTTTTATTGCCTTATTTCAAACTTTGACAAAACATTGCGTCTAACAGGAATCAATGACTTTTTTTTCTTTTTTTTTTTAATACTTTATTTCAAACTTCGACAAACCATTGTGTTTAACAGTAATCAATCATACTTCCATTCTTTCAATTCATGCTCGCTTAAAGGAATTTGCAATTTTATTCTAGTGGCAATGGTAACATTGGAGCTGGTATAGTGACAAGCATACTTTCAATACCTTATGCATCAATTTGCAACTGTTTTTTTAATTTGAATTCAATTCAATTCAATCAGAATTGAATTGAATTTTGAATTGAATTTGAATTTGAATTCCAGTATTTGAGTTCAATTTAGGAATTTGAACTCGATTGAATTTTGAATTCAATTCAATGTTATTCAATAGTTTCATTCAAATAGGACTTAATTTCCACAGAATCAACTCATTTTTTTCATCATTTTCATTGTTGCTGTTGGTGTATAGCGACATGGAGCCCAAGCAATTAAAACATTGAAATATGAACACTGAAGTTGTTTGGAATGACCTTGACAGACATTATTGTCTAATTCTTGCCCTGAGGTTTGACCTTTAGTTAACCAGTAGGGTTTTTCAATTGCGAGTTTAGCCAATTGGTAATGATATTTACTTTAGTTTGGTTTTCTATTCTAAATAACATCAAACACAAAGAATCAAACACGTTACCACTAGCAAGGTGGCCATGAGTCCTAACCATTTTTATCAAAAGAGATTGATGATCACCTTGCAGCAGGTCCTCTTTTTGGGGACACACATACACCCCACAAGAAATTTGGTCTTCCATTGATTGTACAGTCAAGCCAAGAAAACTTGCCGCAAAAATCAGATTTGATGAGGTCCTTGCAGCAGATCCTCATCTGCAGATATTCAAATGCATACCAAAAAACTTGGTGCTTTTGCATCCAATGCATTGTTTGTACAATCAAGCATAGACACTTGATGAAAAAAACAAGAATTTGATGATCACCTTGCAACAGCTCATCTTTTGCAGAGATAAAAGTGCATTCCACAAAAGATTGGCCTTTCTTGATTGTACAATTGGGCAAAGAAAACTTGATGCAACAAAGACATTTGATGCTCACGTTGCAGGAGCTGAGATATGGATGCATTGGACAAAAGATTGGTCTTTTTTTGCTTTTGACTCCTGTTTGTACAATCAAGGGAAGGACCTTGACACAGAAAAGAGATTTTAATGATCACCTTGCAGCAGCTCCTGTTTTTTCAGAGAGATATAATTGCACCCCAGAAAAACTGGTCTTTCATTGACTATATAATGAAGCACAGAAAACTTGATGCAACAAAGAGATTTGATGCTCACCTTGTGGCAGCTCCTCTTTTTGCAGAGATAAGAATGCATCCCCCAAAAAATTGTATTTTTTCTCTTTCTCAAAACTCCTGGTAGATCAATCATGTTGGGGTATTTTTGTAGCATAAATGATTATGATAATGCTGTGACATCATCTTTCCAAGTTTCTGCTGGTGCAGGGCACACTTTTCTTCTACAACCCTTGAAGAAAAGCTTATTTGTTCCATTCTGTAAAGCTTGTTTGTTCCTGAGTGCTGAGAGCCAGCTCTCTCAAGACCTTATTTGTTCCATTCTGTAAAGCTTGTGTGTTCCTGAGTGCTGAGAGCCAGCTCTCTCAAGACCTTATTTGTTCCATTCTGTAAAGCTTGTGTGTTCCTGAGTGCTGAGAGCCAGCTCTCTCAAGACCATAAACAATGTTCAATAGGTGCAGCCACATGTGACAGCAATTTTGCAGGAAATGGGGTCACAATCTGTGTGTCTCATGAAGAATGATTGAATGATTACATTGCAGCAGCAGATCAAATCTCTTTGTTCAAGGTGATCACAATCCGACTTTCTGAAGAATGATTGACTGATCACCTTGCAGCAGATTACATCTCTTTGTTCAAGGTGATCACAATCTGGCCTTCTGAAGAATGGTTTAATGATCACCCTGCAGCAGATCAAATCTCTTTGTTCAAGGTGATCACAATCAGGTTTTTCACGTAGTAGAACCAGATGGTCTGAATCCAAGGGAGATGGCAATCAGCAATAGAAACAGCAACATAAGATCTCCTCCTGGCACAAGCCTGGTGGATTTCACCTGCTTGCTTTGATGATGGCTGCTGTGACGGTATTTCCAAGCCAAAACAGGAGGCAATACACCAAATAAGAAGCAGTTCGCATAAACTCCAGCAAACTTGAGTGCAGTCGCAAATGCTGTGGGACAGATGATTGCCACAGCTACCGAAGGTCCAAGTGCCATAGCTAATGCTGCCATCCTCCTTTTGTCTTGCCACCAACACTCTTCCAGACTGAACACATTCTGGTTTGTTGTCCCCGACACTGATTTCGCAGAGCTCATGAAGAGATCTGCAGTATCCATCAGCTGTTTAGGAAAACTCAAAGCATATCCAATGAGAGTGGTTCCCAGTGCACTGAATGCAAATGCTTGCACAGCAGGTGCTGCAAGAGAGCTTGTGGAGAGAAGGAGCTTGATAGGATCCAGAATCTTGCTGCTGGGCAACAACTGTGGAGGAGGTGCAAGAGCTAATATAACTGCATTCCACACCAAAACCATTGCTAATGGTATTGCTCCGCCACAGAGAATTGCATTGCGAGCTTCTTCAGGTTTTCCTCCAACAACTTTGCACACCAACGGTGTGATAACATGGAAACTTAATGTCAAAACAATGAGTGGAATTGCAGAAAGAACAGCCTGCAGGGTCAAGGAGGTGCCATAGCTTGTGGAGGAGGATCCACTTCCAGGCATCATCATCATCATCATCATCAATTTCTCACGCTTTGCAGAAATACCAATCCCCACAAGACTTGTGATTGCCACAATCATCAGACTGCAAAGAGCTCTGTTGAGAGAATCCATGGCTTTGAAGGGAGCGAATGCCAACATTGCCATGACAATGCCAGGGCTCAAGCAGCAAACCAAAACTTGCGGCAAAGGAGGCAACCAGCATGCAACAACTGATCCAAGGCCTGCAATGCATGCTACCAAGAGTGCATAGATGAGGAGAGCATACACTGCAGATACAACAATGCCACTTCTTCTGCCAAGAGTGTATACAGCCAATCCAGTAAAGCTCACTTCTTCTCCTTTCTCCAACATCACTGCAACAACCACAGAGGTTTTTGTAAGAGCAGAGTTGAGATTCACAAATTCACAAAGAGAATTTTCTCTCCCAGTCAATGTCAGGTGAAGAAAACAACGAAAGAAAGTGGAAGAAACTTGCCTGCATAACTGAGCTCCGCCACCAACAAGATATCTGCCATGACATAAGCCCATGCAGCAACGATGGCAGCACTTGACGGAAGCAAACCTGCTTGCAAAGTAGCTGCAGGAAGCCCAAGAATGCCAGGCCCGACTGCAGTTCCCATGATTAACCCAACCGCTGATGCCAATCGATCACGCCCACCGATAGCTGCAAAACACAAAACATCACACCCATCTCCTTTTCTGCTTCCAGAATTGCTACAAGCAAGCAACAAACAAACAAACACATGGGAAAGAAAAACGAAAGAGACGTACCTCCTTCCCGTTCCTGCAACGTAATACCTGCAACCTCTGGTTCATCGTCTCCAGGAGCAAACTGACAACGAGCTGGGGGGCGACAAAAGCTTCCTCTACCTTCCCGGAGGGACCAGCTTGTAGGTTTCGTTGTCTGGAATCGGTTTACAGAAGAGACTGCAATTGCTGGAAGTGATGGGCGTGGTAGCAACAACAGGCGACAGAGGCAGCTGGGAATTGCTGGTTGGTTGCCCACGACAGTCGAGGCAGAGAGAGGCATAGAGTGCGCCATGGTGCACACCATCTGCTGCTGCTGCTCCTCGAGTTCGAAGCCACTAAACCACTCAGAAATCCTTATCAAGTTCACAAAACACATAATCGACACAATACTACTGTGCGTGAGTGCCTACCCTAGGATTGATTGCTTGCTTTCCCATCGTGGGCCAGGACATTCGAGCATTCGGATGCACTTTCCCACAAATTTCCTCGCGGGTTTCCTCGAACTCCCGCGACTCCCGGGACAGCACCTTCGTGGGCACCACATCTACCAGACGCATGCATTCTTTGAAATCCTGCACACTGAAGATAGCATGCTCTGGTATTCACTGAACCAGGTGAGCCCGAATGGTTGCATTGTCTGTTCATGACAAGTCTAGACATATATATATGACTTCCATCTGTTGGTTTTATATTGTGTGGTCAGGTCCAAGAGCAACATTAGAATTGGAGGATATGAATGCATCAAAAGGAGACAGCCTCAATACTTTTGCATGCTGTTCTGACTCAACTTACACACTCTGTAGCAACCTGGCATGCAGGTTCTGTTGAGCTCTTTGTTGTAGTGACAATAGTGTTTTGACATGCCCTACTGTAGGAGTTTTCAATGATATGTGTAACTGCAAAAACCAATATAGAGTACCTATGCAGAGCTGCTACAACATTTCGGTAATGGTGATAACAGAAAGAACTTTTTGGAAAATGAAGGAGCCGGTTCTGGGAAGCAGGCTCTCCTACACGAGCAAGCAGTGATCAACAGAACCACTGCTCAGGTACCTAACCTTTAAGCCTGGGATACAAAGCTTGCAATGGACACCGGCATTGTGTTAGATGTGACTTAAAGTATCAGTTTCACTGTCTTTCTTCAGACTGCAGGACAATAGTCATTTAAGACTCTGCAACTGCTTCACCATCCATGATAATCTAGCAGGCTAACCTGGGATGTTCCTTATTTGGGGAATTTATATCATGCTGATTGTTATCAGTGTCTGTAGATGGAGTCTATTATTGGTCAGGTGCATGGAGCATTCAACAGCTTGAGATTTCAGCAGGTCCACATCCAAAGACATATCAACTAAAATCAGTTCTATTTGCTGGAAACTGTTCATGGGTGTATGAAGGATCCCTTCACCACATTGCTGTCTTCTGGCTGCAATTTTCTCACCAACTGATTTGTTGCAATATGATCAAATCTGCAGCTCCAGATCTCTCACTGGTCAGTTGTACAGAATGTATGTGACATACCAAGCCTTGCAGCTTCAAGCTTTGTCTAAAGGCCAGTTGACTAAAAGGATCAACAATCTTACCTGCCATGTAATCTGACTAGTCCAAAACTAGTCAGATTACTTGCACAATGCTGAGTTTTAAATGAAAATCAAGTCTCACAACAAAGCCTCTGCAGATGCAGCGGAACACCAGTGTTCTACTGTGTCCCCTTCTCTTAATATGGAGAATACTAGAGCTCCCTCTTTGTATTGTGTTCCCAACCTGAGGGATGTAAATGGTATCACATGATAGACGGCCATTAGTATTCATAAAGAGGTGATCATGTTTCTGCCAAGAAAGAAACAAGCCAAATGTAAATTTATTGTGCTGAGGTGTTAATGATGAAAGAAGAATTGAGGTTTGAGTCAAACAGAGTGATACAGGTGAATAGTGTGCTGAATGCTATTCAGCAGAGAAAGTCACCAGCCACAGTTATCATCACTGGAGTGGCCTTCAACACTGGCAGGTAGTGCTGTTTCTCTGCAGATGTGGCTTAAAAGTTGAATGAAATTTGATGTGCTGATGACACCAATGAAGCCTTTCTCCTGAATCACAAACTCAAACAGGGGATATAGCTGCCATCATGTTTGGGTTGATGTGTGGCAAAGCTTATGATTGATGATTCCCAAGTATACAATAAGATTCCCTGTAAGTGGTGAATTTTTTATTTGATTGTATAGAGAAAGCTGCATTCCTGGACATTGGAGAATGTAATGAGGTCAAAGCTCTTCCTTTCAAAACATTCAAGCAGAAAAATCACAGTGCAAAATCGCAATTCAAGAAGTCCCATCTAAAATGACTATTGAATCTTCATGCCTCCATGTACACAGATGGCACTGGTTCCTGTAGTCAGACATGTCCATGCCACTGGAGAGATGCAAACTGGGAAAGAGCAAAACCAGACTCTCTCCCAAAGTTCTTCTGCAAATACAAATCTGTAAAGTAATGATGGTCTCTTGTAGTGCCCATGTGCAGAATCTTGACCACTATGAGATGGCAGCAGAAGCTCTCACAAGAAACACTGACTTTCAAGCTGTATACAAACATGCTTGCAATGGAGTCATATTGCCTCTCCTCTTGAGTGCAAAGTCCCAGGAACTCTAAAGAAGAACTTCCAAATCTCCCGAACATTTGAGGACCCATCAGCAAAATCTGCTACCAGATGTGCCTCCATAACACCTGCTAATGCAAAATTTCCACACAATTCATCTTGCTATACTGTGACATGAGAGGGTTCACAAAAAACATCAACATTAGTCTACAAAAGAGGAAACTTCTGACACCTCTACATACAAATCTGTTCTGATTTGGGTAAATGAAAACAAAAAGCTGGTTCAAGTGCTATATTGGATGTTTTTTACCATCTTCTTCAATAAGGTGCTTAAACTGGCGGGTTCCTCCGCCTACACCAAAGTAGTGTTTCTTCCCTGCACAATACACCACTCCATGGGGAGGTTGTAGACACTGCTGGGGCCCAAAACCATGAACCCAAAAACTTGAGTGAGAAATCACTAGATTGTCAGGAATCGTGAATAATGTGCAAGCACTTTTGAAAGCAACCTTGCATAATTAATGTCTGAGATCATCAAAAGTATGCAAGCACTTTGTGAAGAAAGAAATAGGGTGTAAGCAAGCAACCTTCTTAATAAGCTCATAAAGCTTGGGAAGTGATGCCATTGAGTAGACTGTCTCAGACATTAAGATAATGTCATATCCTCCTCCTTTTCCCTGTCGTGTTGGAGCTCTGCTCTTTCTGTCAGGCCCTCTCTCACAAGTACAACTTGATGACAATCGCTTTGTATCTGAACTAGTTGAGGAGTCACTACTATTACCACTTGCAGTGTTGCTTTTGTCATTGTTGTGTACATCCTGCTCATCCTGCTGAGTAGTGAGTAGATCACTTCCATGTGTACATGAAAAGTTCTCCAAACCGCCATTTTTCATGGGATCCATTTGAGGTGAAGCAGAAGACTGTGCCACTGAAAGGAGGGTATGAACCTCTCCCCAGTCACCGGCATAGTAGTGGAGATCAGGTGCAATACTGATCCTTTTGTTGTTGGCAGTGTCTCCATCAGAGTTAAGCTTTGCTAGTTGAGATTTTGCTTTCTCAAGATTAGCATTGACATTGTGTATTGTCAGGTTTCTCAACACCTCTGCATTGAAATCTTGAAAGTGAACACTCGATGCTCCCTGAACCAAGGCACATATAAAATTCACAGAATAAAGCATCAGAATTGAGAGCAACTGGATATGAAGGAATGCACACTTCTGAGGAAACTGAATCTTAACACATCGCTCAATGCTTAACAGGAGATGCCTGCAACACAAATCATGATATTCTTCATAACTAAGTGTGCATGCAACAGGTGGATCACATGTAATAAAATACATAGAACTCACAGGACTGCACCTTTATGCAGGCAAGGATGCCTGGTAGGCCATGCCCACATCCAAGCTGTTCACAGCAACACAAAAAAGAGACTTATGAAACAAATTCACAGCACATAAAAACCTGAGAAAAACAGGCTGATCAGTTTTAACCAAACACTCTATGAAACTTTTTAAATGCACACTGCCAACTGCAACTCATATTCTTCCCTTAAGAAGAAAGCATAAGCACATTCTTCAGCAAATCTCTTTTAAAAAATGGACAAGTCCAAGATTTTTTTCACATATATTCATACCTCAAGTACATGTTTTCCTTCAAATGACAACTGCCCATCCTTGATTTCTCCATTCAGTGTTTCAACAAGGTCAATTGTGCATTCCCAAAGTTTCAAACCTCCTGTTGAATTTACACAACCACAGCTTCAAAGGCTGTAGATCAGCAATAATTTGAATGAAATTGAAGAGCAAGTAAAAATGTGTCATCAGAGGTATAATACCTTCATACTTTCCTGGAACCAAATCTGTGTTTGCTATCTCAAACAAATTGGTACTAATCACCCGCCCCTGCCACACACAACAAATCAAAAATCAAATGTGAGCAAACAGAGAAGAAAACTCAGTTTGTGATGTTTGTCTTCCACCTTTCCTTAATAACTGTGATAGAAAGATATAGAATCTGTCCCACAAAGTCAAAATCTTGTCAAAAATGCTCTCTCCCTCTTCTCTATGAAATTGCAGAGGGATGTCTCCAACACAATAATTCGAACATGAACATGAAACAAAGTGCAGTCATAAAACCTTATGAGACTCACTCACAAAGTGTTAGACCATATCATCTTCATCACAAAACATAGCAGTGACAAGCTGCCATGACTACTACCCATTGACTTCATCAGCTCCCAACACTGAGTGTAGGTAAGCTAATAAAAATCAGCTCAAAACTTGAGCCAAACCATGATTATACAAAATCTGCATTCCTGAGTTCCAGTGGAAGTCAAATTTTCTGTAAGCAATGGGAAGAGTTGGAATTGTGAGCTTGGCTCAAACTTGACAGACATGGCTCATCTCTCCACACTCTGTACTGCACAACCAGGTATGCAAAGGATAATAATGCAAGATAGACATCTGCACCTTCAGTAGCGTGAGACCTTCCTTTAAGACAACAGTTTCTGATACAAATGGTCGAAAGTTGGCAATCTGTACACACATACAATATACACCTGCTGATCATAAATCAAAGTTTTGAAAGAACTCCTCATGCTCATCATCATCCTCAGAAACCCAAACACAGATCATTTCCACGCTCATCCTCATACTCAGAAACCCAAGCACAGATAGTTTTCAAGGTCATCCTCAGAAACTCAAGAACAGATTGTTTTCAACCTCATCCTCATCCTCAGAAACCCAAGAAAAGATTGTTTTCAACCTCATCCTTATCCTCAGAAACCTGAGCACAGATTGTTCTACCTTATGAAGAGTAGCAGAAGGAGAAAAACTGAATACAATGTGACCTCACTGTGTTTGTTCAGAAATTGGAACAGGATGGTTGTGACAAAACCTTTTTGAGGATTCACATTTCCTCATTCACAGATTTCATTTCCAATTGCTATCTGCTCTCTCAACCATGCTTTCTGTTGCAGAAGGATATGTGCATTCTACCTGGCAGGAGGGCATTTTTGCTAGCTGACTGACCTTTGCAGGGAAAACCTCTACAGATAGTGGTGGAGGTGGCAGAATCCATTGCTTGGTGGTGATTGCAGAAGCATCCTGTCTCTTCTCATCTTTCTGCAGCAGCTAACAAGGCATCAAGGCAGGAAGTTAAAAAAAGAGTTCAACGGCCCCTGGCTCTCATTGGTTGTTTCCTCGACTTCTTTGTTGGATCTACAAACGTTCACACCCAGCAAAAAGAGAGCAAAACGATCATGTAACTCTTGGTGATGTCTTCGTTACATGACTCCATGTTGAGAAACCTTCAAAAAACAAACTTGGCGAGAAGAAGGGAAGGGAAGCCTTACCTGAGTCACAGGTGAAAGTTGTGCTTCTTGTTGTTGCACTGCAAAGTTGAAACGGAATTGAAGTCCTTCCTCCATTATCATAGCCCACTTTACCCACTCGATCTGAAGATCGAAACGAAGCCCGCCTGGGCGGCGACGACACGGGATGGCATCAAGAACAGAAGAATATAGTCTTGCTGCGAACAAAGCCTTAGATTCTAGCTGGGTTTTAGGGTTCCATGGTTTGGAGGCAAAACGGTGCTCTTGAAGACAAGAAGATCAGGATCCATCAGAAGAACAAGCAAAAACAGATCAGGATCCGTCAGGATCCATCTTCTAATGCTGCTGGCAGTCCCAAATCTTGCAACAGATGCAAAACATCTGTCCAGACCCACGCGATCCGAGTCCTACGACATTGCATGCTCTACTTCAAGCCGTTCTGCTTGCTGCATAGCTAGCTGTTTTGTACACACATCTGATAATAGTTTTTGTCGAGTTTTGCAGAAGAATTTGAGGTATTGCAGCTGCTGCTGCTGCTGCTGCTACTTTGAGGTTTTTGAAAGTAGGGAAAATTGTTCAAGTAGATGACAGTAGAAGAAGCCAGTCATCCCTGAACAGTTCCCCCTCCGCCTTGCTGCTCCCCCTTCTGCGCAAGACACAAGCTCCTTCATGATAACGAAAGTGTGGATTCAACCACACATGCATGGGATCCATTGCAACCGTGCATGTTCAGTGTTCAACTCATCCACTGTGGTTCTTGAATAACTTGTTGAGTTTGAGTGCATCTTCAAAGCTGGAGATCCACATAGGGGTGGATCAGGGTGGATCTTGCATCCTCTTCCATTGAGAAAGAGGGCTAGCTACCAAAGGTCACTGTTCTGGTGAATGGGATTGAAGAGTGCAGTTTTGGTCTTGCGCTTAAAACATGTGGAGATTGTCATCTTCCAGGGGCAAACAGAGGTACACACATCTTGGTTTACATGACAGTGCAGCTGCACTTGCAGTCTGGTTTTTCCCTCACCGGCAGAATGGTCAGGCTCTCGAAAGGATTACCCCCAAAAGAAGAAATGGGGCAAAGGATTTCTCACATATCTCCTACCTGAATATATCACAGGTTTGTAAGCACCCAAAGCATGAAAGCATCAAGTGTCCTGATTGTCTCCTCCAGTAAGATTGGATGATCGGAAGCACCCAGTCAACTTCTTGCATTGTGATGTATGGCAGTCCCAGGGTGCTGAACCCCAACTTGTGAAGCAACAGTCCCTTGGTGGATGAATTGCATCACCAGCATCTCTGAGTGTCTCTTGCACTTATCAGCTTGGACCTGACATTGAACCTCCTAATCCCAAATTGCCTCAGTGTCCTTGCCAGCATTGACAATGTGTCTGCACATCCCCAATTTACCATGCTCTGGCTGACAAACAATCCATTATGTTTTTGCCCATGTCCCTCCACTGGTCAAAATGCTAAAGACTAAAACAAATGCTTTAGGATACACCTCTGTTGTTTCTTCCAAACCCTTAGACATTTCTTGAATATGTTTCAACCATGGGGAATCGGATGCACAAGCCGAACAACTACCAAATCGTAGTTATCAGTATTCTCAAGCGCCTTCGAGAACTCAATGGCTGTTGCATCACTGAGTTGTAGCATCCTCTTTCCTCACTGTCCTCTGAGGCAGACAACCTTAACACACCTCCCAGTTTTCGTATGAACCATGAACTATCAAGGAATTCACTGGTCATGCTTTTGTGCAAGATTATAATGAGCATAGTAAGATTTTACATCAGCAGTACTCACAGTGCAGGTTGTCAACTATATCCCTCCAGTGCAAATTAGGAAGCTCTGTGAATAGTGAGTAAACATGATGACTTGGACTTCTGTCAGATCTAAGAGTTGTTGCCATCATTTTGTCAAGCTTCAACAAAGTTTTGCATACTAAATGACACCTGCTATTCATAGGGAATAAATCCATCAGTGACTATCAGAATGTGTGACTGTACGCAGAAGCATACCTCCTACACAAGCGTACCTCCCACATGTTTTTGGACCCCCATATTGTGCTTGATATGCTGCTAAACTTGTTGACTGTAGGGGGTCCAGATCAAGGTCCCCCTGAAACCCACATCCTTGAATTCTGACACTTGGTGCAGAACCAAAAAGTCAACCTACACAACAGTCATTGCAAACTTGCCAAGGAGTGGCATGTGGAGCCTGAATGGCTTCAACCATGTGAATCAAGCTAGCAGACACAATGGCTACAAACCCTGGGCAAAAGCAATGGGAGCACTTTGATGCCAAACAAATGAGGCCCTCTGATTCAGACAAAGACCATTAGAGGGAAGAACTTAGTTTTGTTGGCACCAATCCTTCTCAAAGAACATCAACCCTGGCAAAGATCACACACACACACCGTACGTGTGAGCCATTGTGGCCTAACAGAAGCACAATATGTTTTGTTGAGCTTTGAGTTGAATGGGTTGGGTACAAACCAAACATCAAGAAAATGTCCTGACTACTGTGCTCTACCCTATTTGCTCTTCTTTCTGATGGTAAAGTTGCTTCTCATTGAATCAACTGTTCTGTGTTCACATATAGATTCCATATAATTGTAGCAAACTCTTGAAACAGGACGTGTGCTCTTGGAAAAATCACCTATAAACCCTTGTTTCCTCACTGTGGTTGTCAGCATGTGACAGCTGATTTCCCACTTCAATTGGGAAGAATTTGCAACTTCCTTAAAACTGTTATGTTTGTGAGAAGACAGATATGCTCCTACTCTGATATATGTTGACAAGTCCGTTGCATCAAAACACAAGATAAGAACTTTGCTTTCATCACTGCAAAAAATGGAAGGTACACATTCATTCCTAACCCTAACCCTAAAGCTCAAATCCCAGTTGAATAGCATAGTCCTCAAGATCTCATCACCAAAGCAGTCTCCTCGGTCACCATTTTGATGATTTTCCTTGCTTCTACAAATTACTGATATGAACTTTTGAACAAGTACTTGATCTCAGTATCATTCAGTGTTCACAATTTGCCATTGTGTTGGGCAGTCAAGAATAAGGCCTACCTATCAAGTTGCAGTGAGGAAAATCACAGAGCTTGGCTACCATAATCGTTATCAAATTGTGTATAGCGTATTGCTTGCAAGTGTGCAGAAGGTCGGGTTGTCTTCAGTGCAAACATGACATCATCAGATGTTATAGGTCCAATCTGTGGCAACTCCACCTCTCTGCTATTATTCTCTTCTCTTTTTTCAAGGATGGCCATTACACGCCTGAGAGGTCTCATGGCTGCTTCTTTGCATACAATTCGTATATCAGATCCTGAGTAGCCCTCTGTGCCCTCCACCATTGCATTAAAGGGGAGCTCAACTCCATTGGATTGTGGAAGCAGCAGCTCTTCAAAAATTCCTCGACGAGCTTCGGCCTCTGGCAATGGGACAAGGATGCGTTTCTCAAGGCGCCGAAGCATGGCACTGTCCAACTGCCAGGGAAGGTTTGTTGCTGCAAGAACAAACACAAGCTCATTTGATTTTGTCAGTCCATCCATCTGTACGAGAAGCTCAGTCTTGAGCCGCCGGCTTGCCTCATGCTCACTTGAACCTTCTCCTCTCTGGCTGATTAGGGCATCAATCTCATCCAAGAAAATGGTGCTTGGTGCCAGATGTCTTGCAACCTCAAACAGGACTTTCACAAGCTTCTCAGAATCACCACGCCATTTGCTGACAATTGAAGAAGCAGAGATGTTGAAGAAGGTGGTTTTGCATTCTGTTGCCACTGCTTTTGCCAGCATTGTCTTGCCAGTCCCTGGCGGTCCAAAAAGCAGGATGCCTTTCCAAGGAGTCAACAGACCTGTGAAGTATTGTGGATATTTGATAGGCATCACCACTGCTTCCTTGAGGAGGCGTTTGGCATTTTCTAGACCCTTGATACTGCTCCATTGCACATCAAGGTTTCCTCGCACTATATCCCGGGTTATGCTCTCAGCCAGCTCTCGCATCTCAATGGTTGCAAAGTCTGGCAATGCCTTCATCCATGGCTCTTTAGGTTTCTGAATGCCTCTGCCATCATCCTCTGCGGTTCCTGCTGCTGCTGCTGCTATTCCCCCATTAGCTTGATTCAAGAACTTCTCATATGGGGCCGATTCTCGAGCCTTTGGTTTGGTGACCACAGCACCACCGTTGTTTGCACTATTGTGCACCAGCTGGGGTTCTGAGTTGCTGATGACATTTCCAGCTGCTTCAAGATTCTTGCTACTTGGCTTCCTTCCAAACCTGGTTTCATATGCATCCTTGAAATCGTCAAACAACCATCGTGTTTCTGCAGGCTTTCTATCAACAATGCTGGTGCTATTGGACATTCTGTGGCTAAAAACTAGCCTGTTCTCTTTCCCAGAGCAGTTCGTGAGGGAAAGAAAAAGGGATCGAGGACAATCCCGTGTTGCACAATTCTTCAAGATGTAAGAAAACTCAACTTCCAAAACTCCCACCACTTCAAACCTGATCTCTGAAGATTAAACTGCACCTCCTCTTCTTCTTTCCGTCTAGAGATTCACACTCACCACCACCACCACATGAAGAAAAGTCCTGTTCTCCTTGAGTGTTTTTTCGATCTGAAACCAATGCATGCAAAAAATTTCTAACGGAGGAAAAACAGTTCAGAACCCAGATCTGAGTTTCAGCTAACCAAAACTCTAAAACCCGAATCCCAACAGATCCACTACACCCAAGTTTTCAAGATGCGCGAAGAGAAAAGATTTCGATTCTCTATTCCCACACCCCCGCCCCCGCAACAGCTATCAGAGAAGACGAAAACCTAAACCACAGAAATATCTTCAGAGAAAAGATTTCGATTCTCTCCCCAGCCGTCCCAAAACAGAATCTCTCAAACCCAAAAAGCTTCTAAAAAATACTAAGGTCAGAGATCCAGATGTACATTCAGAAAAACTCGAAAAGGACAAAACAAAGCACCACCCAAAACTCTAGTCCTCAGGGAAGAGAACAGCAACAACAACAACAAAATTCTGTCACACAAACACTAATGCTATTATTGGACCCACCTCAAAAGAGCATCGAAAAACGTAAGGCAAGAAAGACAGAAGATCAACACCAGCCCTACATGAGGAACCTTTGCTCCACAACTTCTTCTTCAACATATGGCAATGATGACAACATCAACAATAATGACCACAATATTAATCAACAATTTCAACATCAACAATGGCCATGACAATAATCAACAATTTCAACAACATCAACATCGGCCATAACAAACAACATCAACAACAAAAATTGTGTGTGTGTGTGTGTGTGTGTGTGTGTGTTGGGTGGGAACTTGGAAGTGTACATATGTAGAAATGTGTCATCATTTGAGTGCGTGATGTTTACAAAAATTATTGGTGTGTGCTCAAGTTATGGGGGCCTTGTGGAGATCTTTTTCTCTCTTGAAAAGTTATTGTTAAATATTGATGTTTTGGGTATATGCAGGCCCAAATTCTACAACTCCAAAGCAATTTTCACAGGCACTTCACTCTTGTCGTTCAGTCCCCTGAGAATGCCTAATTTCGTCCATTGTCAATGTGTTCTAGTGTTTATCAATGGCATTACAGCAGATTTTTTTGTAATGTTAGCGATGGTACTCTTTGAAAATCAAGACACGCACCTTTTTCAGAACTTTTGCAAAGAGAGGATCATGATTGGAAGAAGTCATCCTGAAGCAAACAGAGCCAGAAATGATAGCACAATTGCAGAAAGATGAACAGACAATTAACACCATGTGACCACTTAGTATAGAGGAGGTGTCAATACACCATATCAACACATAACCAGAGGCTTATTGCACTTCTTTTGTAAACAATTTGAAAATACAATCAAAAGCATTATTTCTGATAATCCGGGAGGAGTTTTATTGAAACAGAAAGTCGAGAATTAACCATGGAGTTGATGGCCCATGCTCACTAAATCCAGTTGGAATTCTCAAATTGTACCAAAAACCTCCTCAAAATGATTGTGAACATACTGACCCACCTGCTCAATTTGAAATATTGTCAAACACATCTCTTTACACTAGTGAAGGTTCAAAATGAATTTTTTTTCAAATACCTACGCAAATAGTTTGGCTTCCTAGCGAAATACACTGATTATTTGCTTTGAATGCACAACTATAGTTCTCTTCTCCAGAGTTGCAAAACCATTATTTAGGAGGAGACTGACCTTGATCCCAAGTTGAGTGCCATCCAAAACAGATCTTCAAAAATGAATTCCTCCATAAATTCTGTAAGCACAAGCAAATTCAAACCTACAAGGGTTAGAAAGTTGTCACATGATGGCACATGACACGTATCTATTATCAAGAAAAATTTCAACTTTTGCAAAATGCAATCAAATGAAAGTTCTCTACTGGAATTCTCTTAGCACATGAATGCCCATTCTTTTGGTAAAAATCTATCACAAAGAAATCATGTATTTTTGCAGTGTGGACTCTCATACACAAACCTGCTCAAAAAAATTATTTGAATAACATCATTGATGATGTTGAAAGTGTGTGGTGGTAGGAAGTATCCCTCTCTGTTTGCTATAAAAGGTTTGATTTTCTCAGTTATTGGTATACCCAAAAAGTCAGCCACCACAATCCCATAGGCACCGCCAGCGACAGAGTGAGCGCGAGAGAACTCTGGATGGGGTGGAGTCTTCAAGACTGTTGCAAACTTTGGATCTGGTTTGTGGGTCAGATTACCTTACCTAAATTCAGGTTGCAATCATATTGAAGTGTGAAGAAGGAACCAGCAACACATAAAAATAAACAATATTAAAAGGTTGCAGATTCCAATTATAAACAACGTCCAAACCCTTTTTCAAGCCCTCTCTTTGTACAATTCCACACCAAATTTGCATCTTTCAATCTTCCTTGGTCAGAAGGAAAAACAAGACAGCAAGAGTTGAAAGTGGGTTCAAGTGGTTGTATACTACATTGAACGTTGGAAAAAACAGAAAGGAGCCCAATGCAGTAATTGGCCACCAAAACAAAGTACTTATATTTTTTATACTAACCAGCAATTGCACCATCATATCCAGCAATCACCAGTTTTGTGAAAGCTTGGCTATTTCCTTCACTGAAAGATGAGAGCCAACTATGACCAAGCTTACTTTGAGCAATTGACCTGCAATTATTGATGTGTCTGAACAAGCACCCTTCACAAGTATTCAAAAACAAGGTGGAAATGTATCAGTGCCCATACTTCAGCATTAGGTACAGAAGGCTGGTGACCTTTGAATGTTTTCATTACACCCTCTTAAAAATAACTCTACATCATTCCTTTACCTCGTGTACTAAAAATGATTAGATGACATAAAACAGCAATGAACCAAATAAACAATGTTGATATGTCAAGCACAGCAAGCTAAATAGGGCCAACTACTAGGTTCATTGAAGGTTTGGATTCAACATACTTGATCACCCTTCCCAGAATTTGGCAGTTGCCATCTCATATGACGTCTGATTTGGCAAATTTGTATTGCCAATAGTCATAACCTCATTGTAATCAATATCATACTCCTGGCTTGGGATTTTGATCAGACCCCCATAAATGTCAGAGGGTTTAGGTGATTTAATCACAATTGATATTGTATGTGCCAGTTATGGATAGAGTGCATAGGTTTGACTCAGAGTAAACTGATATGCTCCTACAGATCCTCTGGTGGAGCAGGATAAAAGTCAGCCTGGTTCCCCCCATCATAGGTTCTGCCCACCCCACAAAATCAATATACTGGCCTACGTGTGATGCCAGACTTTCAGGTAGCTCAACATGGAAATGGGGTCCTGTCCATGGCTCTTGGACCCAACTTATCATCAAATCTGTTCAACCCAAGCTTTTAGAAATCTACATGGACATTTGGAGATTGCTTGGATAATCAAAAATTTAAAACTGCAATTGAGAATTGGGCTTGCAGCAGAACTTTTATACATGAGTTCAGAGCCTAAAACTACTTTATCGTGGTAGGAAATGTCTCTGCATCAAACAAATGACATCAAAAATTGACATGAAGTCAAAGACATGTATCTGATAGTTCAGAGGTTTCCAATGTATAATCAAGACACAGTATGTATTCCAACCTAGTCTCATTCAGTGCACATTAGATTTAGTGGTTCTTTATGATGAGGCCAGTGCAAACACCATTTGCACAGAAGTTGTATAGCAAATGGAAGGGCAAGATCTTGAGCTTCAGCACTTTCAATCTTTCACAGCTTCAAAGGTGAGTGATTGGTAAATCATGTACCTATACCTATTACACAGTGAGTAACAAAAACAAAGAAGATGATAGACCATAAATACAACTCACACAATTGTCTCAAATTCTCAAGATTTTGGAGTCAATGGAAAAATAATTTCCTTAGCTTTCAAGATATTAAGCAAATACTTTCTTTAAAAATTGAAACTCCAAAATATATAAAATTATCATCAATCTTGACAATCTACTCCTATAAATAATTAGTTTTGATGATGGCATGTGGAAAAACAAAATATTCTTTAATATTTCAAAAGATTGATTATTTTCCTTCACAAAACTTTGTTCTGTGAAAGAAAATATTCTTTTGAAATTTTCAACATTTCTATAAATGATATAATTAATGTGAAGTCTGCCAAGGTATTTTACAATACACAGTGCACACATTGTATTTTACACACATCAAGAACAAAATTAAACAAAACACCCAAGGCAATAACCAAGAACACACAAAGTTCAGATGTGACACCAATGCAATAATCATTACAGAGCTTCATTTTTCCTACAAAGGAAGTTTTATCTTATATTTGTAACCCAAAAGGAAATAGCCATGAAACCTCATTTTTTCCTACAAAGAGGCTTTACCCTACATTTGTACTGAAAAAAAAGTTGCCATGAAACCTCAAATAGTGACTAAAAAAATCAAAATGTATAGTCATCTCTCTCAAAACAACATTTTTATTTTGTTGAACAATATACACTCTCTCCAAATATAGCTATTCCCAACTACAAACACCAATTGCCGATAATTTAAAACACAAACATTCTAGGGTTGCACATGTTGACCTCAAATTAGACTAACCCAATTTGGATTAGGAAGGGTTGGACGACTAAAAAAGTTTTGGGGTTAATATTAAGTCTAAGGGATTAGGTTAAAACATATGTCCTATTCAAGGGAAGTAGGTTGGCCAAATTAGGACAAGGTCAAGTTTTTTTATCCTTGTTTGAAATTGTTTAACCTTGTTGGATAAGAGGATACAAACAAGGTGAAAAATGCTTCCTTGAAACTTCTAGTAATTAGGGTTAAGATAGAACAATATTAGTGGTGCCTCCAAGGAACTAAGAAGTTGGGAACTAGTTGTTAACCTCTTTTTCTCCTTCTTGAATGATGAATGGGGCATGAAGGGTCATGAAAAGGAAGGAATAATGATGATGGTTGTAAAAAAAAACATGGGATCTTGGGATATCATGGGAGGGTGATAGGTGAAGGTGGGAGGCTACAACATCATGAAACAACTAGCTTCTCAAAATGTGGTCAAGTCAACATTTGTTTTGGTGAATGGAGGCAAGATCCTCAAGTGGTGGCAGTTGTGGGCAATGTAACTTTGGGGAGAGGAACTCATGAGTATGGTGACTAGGAGGTGGTTAGTGGAGGTCAAGAAAAGCTACTCAAACCTTTGCTAAAGTGAGGAACTAGGAGTAGAAAAAATGAGGAAGTTTGGGGTTGTTGTTGTGAAACCTAGGAACAAAGGTAAGGGTCTACCTTCTTATGCAACAAGAACAAGAAGAATTAAAATTTAGGCTATTCAACAAAGGAGAGTAAACAAAAAGACTATTTTGGGGGATGTGGTAAAGAGCTTTGGAAATATAAATAGTTGGGAGGAAGTGCATGGTAAAAGAAAGTAGTGTAAAAATGATGTTAAGGTTTAATAAGGAGGAAGGAATGGAAGACTTGAGGATTGAACCAAAATTATATTGTAACCACTTCTTGAGGGTGTGGCATATGTTTTATTAACAAAGACTTGTTGTACTTTTGCTTGTATGAAGTTAACTTAGTTTAGGGTTGTAGTTGGTTAAATGCAAAGAAAAGGGAGTGATAAACAAGTAAGATAATTGTTTACAATAGACAAGAGAAAAGGATAGAAAAGGGGGTGGTTAGAAAAAGTAGGATAGATGTCTACAACGTACAAAGGGGGAAAGGATATAACTAAAAACCAAGGAAGAAGGTTTAGGTAGGATAGCAATAGACATGAGAGGAAATATAAAAAGAGAAACAATGGAGAGTAGAAGATCCTATTAAGGTTTGAACACAATCAAGCCATGCCCTTTCGAATGGTTGTTGGATAAAGGAATGGATAGGAAAATATATAAATTAATTAAACAAAAAAATTAAAAGGTAAAGGTAGTGAAAAATGGTCAAGAATTTATAATTCACCCCTTTGATAATCTCCAAGGGGGTAAGGGGGAATGACCCAAAATAAGGTGTTAAAGGTGCGTTAAATTTGCGCCTAACAACACAAATAAAGAATTGTCAAAAATAACAAATGCCCCAAATGCATATACACACCATAAAAATTTTGACACATAAATTGATCAAACATTCAATGTCTAGTTTTTCATCTTCTTATCCATATATCATCCCACCTTTGCCATATTCATTACAAATTCATTGAATCATGCACATACTTTTGCTCATAGTGTCTCTTTATACTTCCATCTCTCTATTAAATTTTAAAACTTATTTCTCTCTTCTACAATAAACCTCATGAACCCCTTTCACATAAGATTCTCTCAACCAATGTCACCCCATCTAGCAACTTACAACAAGCCCCAAACAATCCACTTTAACTCCAACTTACTAACCTACACATGGTGCATTATTTTCACAACACACAAACTAAAACCAAAACAAAATGTAAACTTTCCATCCCCATTACCTTTTTTTATATTTTTTTAGCAATTAATGGGTCCTAGCAAACTATGAACCTAGACTCATATCCTAGATTCATTCATCATCTCCATTCCTTATGCAATAACTAAAAAAGATATAACACAACCCAACAACTTCCTATTTTTGTCCATCTCCACCAAGTCTTGCATCTTGCACAATGGAAGTAACAAAGGATACAAACTTTCAAACATCAATCTCCTCAACATAAAGAGGAGACTTATTATGACTACTTATGTGAACACTAGTAACTAGTTGCATCATCACAATCCCCTTCCTCCATTTATCTACTCCATCACCATGTCCTTGACACCAACATCATTATTACATTTTCAACCACAAACAACAAATCAGGAAGGAAAAAAAAACATGGTTTTGCTTGCAACAATTTTAAAACTTCGCACACAATGTAGTACTACCATCATTGTTGTTCTTCATGAATGCAAAGACAAAAAGCCCGGTTGCCATCCATCAAGAAACCTTATCTGAAAGCCTAAAGCCCAAACCTCTATGGACTAGTTTTGAGGCCACACATTGACTTCCCATATAAAATACCAAATGCTCCCATATTTTGCCAAGGTCATCTTTTCAGTTTGCCAACTCCACCTAACCAAATTTCAAAGTCCACATTGCCCTATTCATGAGTAAACTTTTCAGGTGCACATTCTCAAGTAGCCAACTCCACATTGCTACCATTTTGTGCCAAATTGCCAAGTCTGCTTCACTTTGTGGATTGCCCGAATGAGTTTCAAGTTGCCAACAAAAATTTTTTAACTAGCATGTTCTCTTTCCCAAAACAATTTGTGAGAGAAAGAAATAGGGTCCAAGACAATCCCATCCTACACACTTCTTCAAGATGTAAGAAACAAGATCAACACTTGCCCTACAAGAGGAGCCCATTCTCCAGGACAAGAATTCTTCAACAAATGGCAGTGACAACATCAACAATAATGGCAATAACAATAATTTTACAACAATGGCTATAACAATCAACTTCTTCACCCTCAACATCAACGAGGACAAACAATGACAACCATTTTGTGTGTGTGTGTGTTTGGTGGGAACTTGGAAGTGTATATCTATAGAAATGTGTCATCATTTGAGCACTGAGATGTTTACAAAAATTATTGATGGGTTAAAGTTTATGTGCCTTGAAGAGATCGTTTTCTTTCTTGAAAAGTTATAGTACTTGTGGAGACTTCTTTTTTCCTTCCTGCCTTCCATCAAAGGGGTGGGTTCGTTTTTGCTTTGTCTTTTTCCAATACATTCAGCCTAGCAAAATATTCAGGAATTATGAGAAGTGAGGCTTAAATATTGATGTTTTGGGTATATGTAGACCCTTCTTCTATGACTAGGAAGCAATTTTCACAGCACTTCATTCTAGTCCTTCAGGCCCCTGGGAATGCCTAATTTTGTCCACTGTCAATTGTGTTCTAGTATTTATCAATGGCATTTCAGCAGATTTTTTGTGCTATGTTAGCTATGGTACACTTTGAAGATCAACACACACACACATTTCTCAGAACTTTTTCAAGAGAGGATCAAGAGGAGGAAGTCATCCTAAAGCAAAACGAGCCAGAAATGGTAGCAAAATTGCAGAAAGATGAACAACAATTAACATCATGTGACAACATATAGAGGAGGTGTTGGTACTTGATACACCATACCAACATTTTACATGACCAGAGGCTTATTGCAATTTATTTTTTAGACAATTTACAGATAGACTTCAAAGTATTGTTTGCCATGGTCCAGGGATGAGTTTCATTGAAACAGAAAGTCAGGAATTAACCATCCAGATGGCCCATGCTCGTTAATTCCCTTTGGATTATAGAAAGGCCTCTTCCAGTTGGCCTCGGTTTTACCAAATTTTACCAAAAACCTTCTCGAAATTATCTTGAACATACTCGCCCACCTGCTCAATTTCAAATATTGTCAAGCATATCTCTTTACACTAGTGAAGTTTCAATATGAATTTCTTTTTGAATACATCCATGAATAGTTTGGTTTCCTAGAAGAAAGCACTAATTGTTTGCTTTGAATGTACAGCAATATTTCTCTTCTCCAAAGTTGCAAGACCATTATTGACAAAGAAACTGACCTTGAGCCCAAGTTGAGTGCCATTTGTAACAGACTTCAGAAAATGAATTCCTCCATAAACCCTGTAAGCACAAGCAAATTCAAACCCACAAGGGTTAGAAAGTTGTCACATGATTGCACATGGCACATATCTGTTATCAAGAAACATTTCAACTTCTGCAAAAGGCAACCAGTAAAAATCTACCAAGAAATCATGTTTTTTTGCAGTGTGGGGTTTCATACACAAACCTGCTCAAACCAATTTCTTGAATAACATCATTGATGGTGGAAAAATTGCGTGGCGGTAGGAAGTATCCCTCTGTGTTCACTATAAAAGGTTTGATTTTCTTAGTTGTTGGTATACCCAAAAAGTCAGCCACCACAATTAAGGCACCAGCAACGACAGAGTGAGTACTAGGGAACTCTGGATGGGGTGGAGTCTTCAAGACTGGTGTGAACGTTGGATCTGGTTTGTGGTTTGGATCACCTTGCCTGAATTCAGGGTGTCATTCAGATTAAAGTGTGAAGAAGGAACCAACAATAAAAAGAAATAAAAAATATTAAAAGGTTGTAGGATTTCAAGTATACAACCATGTCCCAACCACTTTTCAAGCCATCTCTTTTGCACAATTCCACACTTGTGTATATCTTTCAAAACAAGATAGCAAGAGAGCAAACTGAACTCAAGTGGTTGTATACTACATTGAATGCTGGGAAAAAGAGAAAGGACCTCAATGCAGTGATGGGCCGCCAAAATAAGTACTTATATTTTTGATACCAACCAGCAATTCCACCATCATATCCAGAAATCGCCAATTTTGCGAAAAGCTCTGCTGTTTCATTGATTGAAAGATTAGGCCCAACTATGGCCAAGGTTATGTTGAACAAATAACCTGCAATTGTTGATGTGTCTGAACAAGCACCATTCACAAGCAATTGACTGCATTAGGTGCAGAAGGATGGTGATGTTTCAATGGTCACATAACACCCGCTTAAAATACCAGTGCATCATCAAATCCTTTACCTCATGTACTGAAAAAGATTTAGATGAAAGAAAACCACAACTGATTGCAACAATCTATGTTGATATGTCAAGCACAACAAGTGAAATAAGGCCAACTAGTAGGATCAACGAAGGTTTGGATTCATCATACTTGATCCTGCTTCCCAGAATAAGGCAGTTTCCTTCTCATACTGTGTCTGATTTGGTGAATTTGCATTACCAATAGTGATAGTCAAATTGTAGTCAGCATCATATTCCTGGCTTGGGATTTTGAGTGGGCCCCCATAAATGTCAAAGGGTTTAGGTGACCCAATCACGATTGGTGTTGTCTGTGCCAGTTGTGGATAGAGTGCATATGTCTGATTTGGAGTAAACTGATATTCTCCTACAGGTCCTCCAGGTGGAGCAGGATGAAAGTCAGCCCATTGTTGGCTCCCATCATTGGTTCTGCACACCCCACAAAATCAATACATTATTGTGTGATACAAGAGTTCCAGGTAGTTCAACATGGAAATGGGGTCCCATCGATGGCTCTTTGACCCAACTTATCATCTCTTCTGTTCAACACAAGCTTAGATAAATCTACAAGGACATTTGGAGCTTGCTTGGATAGTCAAAATTAAGCAGATGCACATTGAGAATTAGGCTTGCAATAGAACTTTATGCCTGAGTTGAAAACATAAAACTACTCTATGGTGATCGGAAATGTGTTTGCATCAAATAAATGATATTGAAAATTGATTTGAAGTCAAAGGCATGTATCTGGTAGTTCAAAGGTCTCAAATATACAATCCAACCCTGTGTCATTCAGCATACATTACATTTCGTAATTCTTTATGATGAGGCCAGTTCAAATACCTGTTGTGCAGAAGTTGTATAGCAAATGCAAGGCCATTATCTTTAGCTTCAGCAGTTTGATTCTCTGACAGGTTCAAAGGTGTCACTTGCTTATTGATGGCACCATCAAAAATTGGAGATTGTTGTGTGGGAAACAGTCTGCAACGACAGCACTCATTCAAGGTGAGTCTCAAACATTTCATAATCTGTAGAACCACGACTCCACCATATCCCAGCCAAGAACGCATAACAACTTCATTTGTTGATTACTCTATTATTACACAATTCCATGATTTCAAATTCAACTTTTGGAACTGCACCTAACTTTATTACAAATCTGCTGCATATGGAGAGTCACATGTATTTTTCAACTACAACACTTTTCTTACTGGCAATTGGTCATCCATGAGTTAGTTTGCATGTAGAATGTTTGAATTGAAAAAAATATGTTTATTTACTCATTAGAGTGTGCAAATTGAGAGTTGAACAAATAAGGACATTCATTCCATTCTAGCAACTTTTCAATTAATGAAATTCATGATGCTACAGTTTTGGAAATCTTGGTTCGATTGCTAAGATTGTGAGGCTCGTCTTATAGAATATTGTGCTGAATCTTGTCACAATATTCACTTCCAATTTCATGAAAAAACTTTGAAGAAAGCTAAGTGTTATTATCTCTTGATTGCAATCGCAAGAAAGGATAACTTATTTAATAACTTATTCACATATTAGGAATATCCCCCACCAATGAAAGAAAATTTGGGCTCTTTTTGCTTACTCAGAAAGCACATAGTGAGCAGCATAAGCAGCAGCTATTTCTGGGTGTGATATCCTCTTGTTGTAAGCTGACTGAAGAGCCTTGTACTGTGAAAGGTGGACAAAAGAATAGATTCGAGAGGCAATTTGATTTGGCACTCCCAACGTGCGGATAACCTGTCACAAAAATCACAATTCAATACAGAACTTCAATCTCCCTGCTTTCAATGCAAGATTTCATAGTTAGAAAATACATGCTTTAAAAAAATGAATCTAACCCAGTTCGAATTCCCTCTCAACACTCTCATGGATGTAACATGATTTGTGCCAGCCAAAATGTGAATGCTGTAGAAGGTGGGGAAGTAGCAAAGGAGGCCATAATGAATAACCAACCTGTTGTGCCACGACATTCCACTGAGTGATAACATTGTCAGCAAGCACTTGGGTTGCGGATGCATTGTAGACACAGGAACTGAAACATGCCAAAATGCACACACACCCCACCAAATTTGCTGCAAGCTTCATTGCCATGATGACTGCTCCTCAGTAGCAGCAATGAGAGCTTATGCTAGTAGTCTGCAATCTGAAAATCTTCTCAAACTTCAAATCTTGACAAGTGTAAGAACACGAGCAATACTAGACTTATATAGCTATACAAAAAAACAATTGCTCATCTACAAGGACCATCTGAAACCAAATTCTTGTGAGGACAGATTAAAAAAAACACGCTGGAGAGAATGCACCAGACAAACAGCAAGATAATCAATCAACCTTCAAGGAGGAGGTGTGGGACACCCCCCACCCCACCCCACCCCACCCCAAAAAACCCCAGAATTGCACTTTGTGTCTTGAAATCCCCCCTGGACATCTTCAATTCAATGTAACCGCTTTTCTCAAAAGTGAAAACATAACAAAGAAACCACAAAAAAGAACATTGTAGTATGGGGCAATTTCAACACATGATCTAGTAGTACCTTTAGTGTACCTTAAACTGGTTTGACCTCAAGTGCAGAATTAACTATTTTATGTTTCAAAATCAACTTTGGCAATACAAATGTTAATTTAGAAAATTTTCAGCCTCATATTCTGCCAAAACAAAATCTTCAGCAATGAGGATTGATCCTTGCATTTAATGTTAATGAAAAGATCTCATGGAAAGAAAAGTATTGCACAATATCTTTTCCTCCTCAAAGTTCTTGATTGTGAGTAATAGGGAGATCATTACATGTAAAAACTTAAGTGAAGTGGGTTGTAGTAGATATGAGAACTTACACAACTCTCTCAAATTCTTTGGATTTTGACATCAATGCCTTAGGGGAAAAAATTATGTTTTGCAATTTGTCTTATGCAACTACACTTGTTGTATGCAACTAAAAAAAATCACATGCAACTACACATGTAATTACATAAGACAAATCATAGTGATTGCTAAATATTTTTTTACATTTTCAATGTTTTGAGCAAGTAATTTCTTTTAATTGACATTTTTAAAATGATGCAACCATCACCAAACATAAAAAGGTACTTCAATAATTAGTTTTGATACACCATGTAGAGAAATAAAATATATTTTGATATTCTAAAAGATTATATATTTCCCTTCGGAAAAATTATGTTCTTTGAAAAAAAGACCTTATTTCTAAAAACAAATGGAATAAATTAGTATATTTTCACAAACAAAACGCCCAAATACAATAATAACCAACAATCCACCTACATAGTAGGTACACACCTGACATCAATACTATTGTAACGAATAGACACACAGTTTCATCTTTATTGTAAGGAAGCTTTATCCTATATTGACTCTGAATATGCCTATAAATTTTATTTTTTACACAAAATACAAAATCAAGTACCTTTAAAATAAAGTTTGACACATCTTGCGAAAAGATGCTATTACCTTAGAATGGAGTGGAAAGAATGTGAGATGGCTAAGGGTAAGGGTCTTTTTTTCAAGTTTGTGAAGTAGGTGGGCTGACAACCCATCCACAAGAGGTTTAGCCAAATTTGGTTATAGGGTAGAGAGGTAAAGAGAAAATGTTCTAATGTCAGGAAACTTGCTATGTTGTGGCGACAAGCTACGTACTAATGTGTAAATATGACGATTAGAAAACTTTTTCCCCTCAGAATATGGCGACTTTGTTCAATGTTTTTCCAAAAAAATCCTTTAACCCATTGCACACCCTTTTCTTTTTTGTCCAGAAGAGAAAACATTGGTAAGGGGGGATGTACCAGCAGGTAAGGCGGTAGAAAGCAGAATTTATGGGACCCATTATTAGCCCAGCAGCAAAATCTGGAATTCAGAATCCAAGGAACAAGTTGGCATTGCAACTTGGTCAGGATTGACCAGCAGGACCTACACTTGGTAGTACCTTGAGGGGCTATATTCAACCCTAAAAATGTTAAATATGGATTTTATCACCAATAACCATAATTTAGTTTAATGAAGGAATGTTTAACCATAATTAAGTTTAAGGCCAGAATATTTATCATGCTTTAAAAAAACCCAAAAAATTGGGGGTTTTACCATGGTACAAGTGTAGGTGCTGGTTCACCCAAGGCATTGTGACTTCCCCAAATATTTGTGAGGTTGATTTTGATCAGATGATTTTTTTGGGGCCAATTTTCAACAAATTTCGACCTGAAAAATATGATTTCTACCAATACAAAGGGTTTTGCATGGAATAAATGACCAACAGTAGGCAGATTTCCGGAAACAAAATTCGAAATCACCAGACTTTTATGATGAATTCCAGTAGCTAGGAAGCCAAAACATAGAAGGGTTTTATTTTTTAACTTTCATATCTGGTTCATAGCCTTCTTCTGGATGATCATCACTTTGGCTAGTCACAGAAGTGAAAACAAGGGATGTGTCACACTGTGGCCTTGCCATTTACATTAAAAAGTATTTGTTTGACAATTGCTGCAGAATTTCATGGATTTCACCTCTTTGATATTCAGTGTATCACTCCCAAAAGCACTTTAGTTTACATTAGAAATATTTGAAAGCAACCACAGGTCAAAACCCTTTCCCCTTAGGCCTTTAAAGCTAATTGCAAGGATTATTGTAACTAAAAAAATACAGCAATCAGAGTAGTTTTAATAGGCTTTTAAGGACAGTTTTACTGGATGGTAGACCAAGGGGATGAACCCACCGACCCAACATCACCAACAACTAGACTAGGGCCTCCTCCCAAAAAAATGAGTGAAAGGCAAGAAGCAAAACCCAAACATGGACATTTCAGAAGATCCTAATCAGTTGGCACACAATGGATGGCTAGTGTAGCCAACCCTTGGATGGATTATGTGGCAAGCCAATATGTTGATTGGTGTCACATCAACAAATTTTGGCTAGTGTAAAGGCATAACTCTTGTGTCAAAAATAATGTAGTCCATTTTAATAGCTTTAAGGATCATCATATGAAATCAGGATTGGCGGATGTAAATTTGGCTATTTGGGGGACATGGGAATTCAAGTGCAATGTGGTGCCATTATACACGGCCCAAATGGCATATGCGGAGGTGGCTATGGGTGTTAATATGGATTGGTCAACTATTTCAACAAGCCTCCAAGCACAACAAAATTGAACCTACATCATAAAATTCCATGGTCGATCAAAACTCAACCCAACCCCCTTAGTGGTTTGTCTAAAGTGTCTAGATCCAAAGGTTAAAATCACTTTGCGGCTTAGAAAAGATTTTAGCTCAAACCTTGTGGACCGTGGTGCTTTGAGACAGTTAGTTGTGTAATGGGGGTCCAAGGTAGTAATAAGGGCATTGTGACAACAACCATTCACTATAGGAAATCATGGCATTTTTAACCAAGAATTTTGGTCAAAAAAATCACTCCCATGATCTTTTTGCCCCTTATTCAACTTTACCAAAGTGTCATTCTAAACAAGTCATGTTGGACCCAACTTTTTTGACCAATGTTTTTTTACCAAGGGGTCATGGGACATTTTGACTAATCAAGATAACCCATTGCACTAAAAGAAATCCCACAAAATGCAACCAATGCATTTGCAACTACTTGCAACTAATTGTCATTTGTAACTATTTTGCACCTTTGATCATTCTTGCAACTATGTTACAATTACATTTGTAACTAATGATTTTTTCATCTTACACATTAGAATTTTTTTCATCCACAATCATGCCCATATGTCATAGTAGTTGCAAATGGAACCAAACTTGGTCACACTACTAAGGTAATCAAGATAACCCTTAATGGTATACATAGGTGTATTAAGAAACTTTTGAAAAATATTTGTATTTTTGTTAAGTTCTACTAGGGTATAATGGGGGTATAAACCCAATGGTGTATTTATAAAGTTATATTTAGTTTGTATTTAAGCAAATTTACTACTTACCTACCTATGTATGTTTTTCTTACCTACCTAACTGAGCTTATCAACCTATCTACTTATATGTTTACCTCCCTACTGTGCATAAGTTACCTACATACCTAGCATAACCTACCTACTTATTAATTAATTACAATTAGTTAAAATTAATTATTAATTAATAGTTCGTATCTAATACTTATAACTAATATTTCAATATTATTCAATATATTAGTTTTTTTTTCTATGAACTATTAATCAATTATTTATAACTAATTAAGTATTATTATTAGTTAATTCATAATGGTTAATGTAATAATATTGTAATTATTTTTCAATATATTTATGAACTATTCATCAATAATTTATAATTTATTAGTTAATTCTTGGTTAGTTTTATTTATTTATTTATTTTAAAATATTTATTTCGTATTATAATTATTTATTTTATTATCAAAACCATTAATGAAATCTTATAACTGATCAACTAGTTATTAATTTATATTTATGTAAAAATAATTTTTATTTGATATTTTTATTATTTATGAAATTATTATTTTATATTTCATTTTTTGGTTATTGGATTTTTTAATTAATTAGATGTTAATTATTGATTATTTAATCTTTTAAATATTTATTTTATTATCTAACTAAGTTTTATAATTAGTGAATTAGTTGGTTACTCATTATTTAGATCTAATTATTAATAAATTATTATTTAAAAATTTAAAAATTATTAACAAACCTTTATAAGTAATAAGTTGGTTAATTAGTTATTATTTCGGTCAATTATTGTTCTATCTATGAATTATAAATTAATAATGATTTAGTAAATTGATTATTATATAATTATTAATAAATAATTATTTAATTACTCATTATAACTAGAAAAAATGTTGTCCATTCTAACCATATTTTTGCGACTATTATGCAATTAATATCCAAACTAACTAATTTTACAACTAGTAGTGTGTTAGTCTTACATGTCCATGTAATTGCAACTTGTTCTAGTTGCATATGGAACTACAAGAAAAGTTGAACCAAATTCTAGTTGTAAATGCAACTACAACTTACAACTAATATGATTTTTATTAAAGACATAGATGAAAAGTGAATAATCTCATTCAATTTTAATTACATTCATCAATGGATGATAACATAGTTGTTTTTGCAACTACAAATGAAAGGTTTTTCAACTACAATAATATATTCTACCACATGAATAAAGAAACATAGACCACATATGGCAAACTTTGTTATTTCAATTGGACTATTATCCCTTCAATATACCCATCAATGGGTCTTCTTTACAATTATCCATGGGTCTTCCATGATATAATATCTAATAGCTAATAGTTGTTAGAAAAGGTTATAATAACCTAGTTGGTAAACTAAGCTAGCTAAACTTAATATGTTACATTAAACTAAGAAGGCATATGTACATTGGTAGTTTTGCCTAGCTTGCATACTTAATTAATCGGCCTAGGTAATAGATAGTAGGTATGTAACCTAAGTAGTATATAATAAATAAGATAGGTACTAGTAGGTAGGTAAGTAAGCTAAACAAAAGGTATTTTATTTTGTGGATATGTCATAATGTTTTTGTATTAATTGATTAGCTATGTTAAAAAATGTATTCATTAAATGTAGGCTAGGTAATTAATTTATTAAGTAGGCTAGGTAGTAGATAGTAGGTACATAACTTAGGTAGTATGTAATAAGTAGGATAACTACTAGTAGGTAGTAAGTAGGTAGGTTATAAGTTAAGCAAGAGGTATTTTATGTAGTGGATATGTTGTAGTGTTTTTGTATTAATTGATCAAATTAAATGTAGGCTAGGATATTAATTTATTAAGTAGGTAGGTAGTAAATAGTAAGTATGTAGCCTAGGTAGTATGCGATAAGTAGGATAGGTACTAGTAAGTAGTAGGTAGGTTAAATTGTAAATATTTTATTATGTGGATATATATGATGTTTTGATAATTATTATTATTATTGATTAGGTAATAGATAGTAGGTATGTAAGGTATGTAGCCAAGGTAATATGTAGTAAGTAGAATAGGTAATAGGTAATAGGTAGTATGTAGTTAAATTAAGTAGTAGGTATTTTATTGTGTGGATATGTCATAGTGTTTTTACATTAATTGATTAATTAATATGGTAGGTTAATTTGTAGGTAGTAAGTAGGATAGGTCATAAATAGTTAATGAAAACAATAAATATTTTATTGTGTAGATATATGATAATGTTTTTGTATGGGACACAAGATGTGATAATGTTGTAATGTTGTAATGTTTCCCTTTCATTATAATTGTCCCATATCTTTTGTTTACAATTTCAAACTTGTAAAGTATATAATTAGGTGAAGAAGTGGACTAGATTCATGGTATGCACTATAAACATAATGCATATGCCATTTTGGATGAGCCAATCAAAAAGCTTATCCCCAATAAAAGAAATAGGATCCTACCTACCTACTTAGCCTCTGCTAACTAACCTATTCTACCCTTGCATAGCCATGAATAGGTTGCCTATTATATATTAGCCTAGTATAGTTTTTGATTAATTTTTTGAAATAATTAATTACTGTAATTATAATATTTAATTACTACAATATATCTTTTTTGAAAAAATGAAAAATTACCACATGTTTTATGGCCATTAGCTCTTGAAATTACCACATGGTTAAATCTTAACCACCCATCAATGGCACACTTGGTAGCATGTGACTATCCCAAATGTAGTCACAAATTGAAATTCCATGTCATACTAAATATCATCCATGGCAATGGATGAAAAATTATGGCCTAATTGTAAAGTTTGTGACTACATTTTCAACTTCATGGCCATGTCATGTCTTTTATGACTAATTGTCTCATGGCACTTTTCCCAAGCCAACTAAGCTATTTTTAATCACATATGTCCATTACAATTAAAAATGAATTGTGAATTCAACCGTTAATTTTCAAATTTATGCTAATGTATTTAAATATTAATTATTAATTGGTTAATATTTTCATTATATATTTTTAAATTTAAAATTATTAACAAAAACTTATAAGTAATAATTTGGTTAATTAGTAATTATTTCCATCATTTATTTTTCTATATATGAATTATGAATTTATAATTTATAAACAAATGAATTAATTTATTGATTTTTATAAATAAATAAATAAATGTTTAGTTTATTAAGTTATTTGTTTAAATACTTAGTTATATAATTTTAAAAATTAAAAAGGAAGACAAAATATATGAAATAAACTTTTTAGTTGCAACTAAGTTGCAACTTTAATTTTTATTCCATATGTTTTGTCCTCCACTTCCATTTTGAGAGCTAAATGAAGAGGAGGCTTTGTGCTACACTTTCACATAAAAAACACATGTCAATTAGGACAAGCCAATCAAAAGAACTTAACATTTTAAAAAGTTTAACCCTAAAGGTTAAACTTTTTTAAATATTTAAATATTTACCTACTTACTTACCTAGTCCCACATACCCACGTAATTATTGGTTTTAATTTATTTTGACCAAAATTAAAAATGTCATGTGACATATTAATATTATGTCATGTGTCATGTTCTAAAACCATTAAAAATAGATGATGAGGATCCACCATCTATTGTTATATTCATTGTTATAAATAGTAAGTAATTATAATAAGTGAAATAATAATAATAATAATAACTAGCTAGTGTAATTATTTGCTCCACCATTACATCAAAATGTGATTTTTATGATTAGGAATTGTTGTGATTGTTGCCCAAAATAATGATGTTAATTGTAAGTGGACTTGAATCGCAACCATTTTGACGATTAAAATCATCATTGTGAGTCTGTGACTATAAATATGACCGTGATTATAACTGGAGGTAATTATGACTACATATATGATTACATGATTAATGTAACCATATTGAAATAATTATTTGACCTTGTTTGAGCAAGTTTTTTAAAAAACCTAAAGTACATATCAACATGGTCAAATTTGTATTAGAAGTTTAATTACGTTTAATTTAACTTACTTTTTTTAATTCCTATTTTAATACATTTTAATCATGTTTAGAATGAATTATCCAAACCTAATTTAATTTAGATTAATTAAATTAAATTTAACCTAATCTTAATTTAACCTACTTAAGGTTAATTCATGTTAAGTGGCCTAGTTTATTTTAAATCATATGGTTTATTCTAATTAATCTTATATTTTAGCTTAATGTAACATATTTTTAAATATGTAAGTTAATTTTGTTTCATTTAACCAAATGTAACCAACTTTAGCAACATTTAGATTTTGCCAAGTTTAACCGAACTTAAATATTTAATTGAATTTAGCCTAATTGGCCTTAATTCCAATAAAATACATTAAAAACCGTATTTGCTAAAAAAAATTCAAATTTATCCAAATTTAATTAACCATGTTTAACCTAAATGCCTTTATGTAATGTGATTTTGCCAATTTTAACCAAATATAACTTTAGTTTCAAAGATTAACCTAAGTGTTTTAATTATCCAAGTTCAACCTTATTTATTAGAATTTAGCCAAATACATAACCAAATTTAGCCAAAATCATTTAGTTTAAACGAATTTATCTTCATTTGACCAAGATTAACCAAATTTTAGCCAAGTTTTAACCAACTTCATCAAAATATTCAAAACATTATCCTATTTTAACCAAAATAACCTACCTAAACCTTATTTATATTACTTTAACCACAAATTAAACAAAATTAATCAACTTTAGTTTTAATTCAGCCAAGTTTAATCTAAATACATCCTATTTTAATAACAAAAATAACTTAGTTTAACAAAAATAACATAATTCAAGCAATTTCATGTTATTAACCAAATTTAACAAAGTTTTACCAAATTTATCCATGGGTTTAGAATTCATACATTTACCACATATTAAATTTATATATAAAATGACATTTTAGAAAAATATGATTAAACATAATTTACAAAAAAAAATTATAATTTTATTACAAAATATTTTTTGTATTATGTATATATAGTATGGTACGTAAGATATATACATATAATATATCAATATTATTATTTTCATATTCATATTTCAGAATTTAGAAATATGATAAAATATTTTCAGTTTTTTATATTCTATATATATATAAGTTTATTATGTATTGAAACATATTGAATATGTTAAATTTTTAGAAATTCAAAAATGATTTTCTGTGTATAAAATCCATTGTTTGAACTTTTAGTTGGTCCATGTATGTAGATTATGCTTCAAAGTTAATAATTCATATCATATTTTCATTTCAATAAGTATTAGAAAAAAATTAAATGAAATTTTGTGTTTTATATATTGAAGCATTGGAATATGATAAAAAAATTATGTGACAACATTATGCCACACGAAATGTGGTAGGTGGATGGCAATGGTTGTGGACCATTTCGGAAAGGTCCAAGGATGAGTACTTGTTCCCACCATGTTGACTAGTTTGACCATGTTGATTATAATCAATGTTGACATATGGTGACCAATGGTATCTATAATAAAATGTATGACATTTGTATAATGTGATCATGTTTTATATGATCATATATAAATTTTATACAATTTGTATCCAAACTCCACATATATGGTATATAAATAATTGGAAATTAAAGTAAATGAATAATTATTTTGTAAAATCAATATGTGAAAGTATATTTAAGTAGCTTTAAATATTCATATATATATATATTATTATATCTAAATATGACTTTGTAATTGTAAATACGATATTTTGGTGTTGTGCACTAATAATTATTTTTTATTATTTTTTATTAATTATAATAATGTATATAGTTAGGAGGCAAACTAATCCTAAATTAACCTTAGTACTTAGCTAAACCTAAGCCAACCGAACATAATTAATTAATTAGTAGTTTTTGTTAGTATGTAGTTGTTAGTACATGTGATTAGGTTGCAACTAGATTGCAACTAAAAACTTATCCCATATCATTTGTCTTTGTTTTTTGAGTTTGGAAATTATATAATCAAGTGCATTAGAACATTAAAAATACACAAAGAACATTAAAAATCAAGTGTCATTTGGATGATTTGATCAAACAAGATTGACCTTTAAAGGTTAAACTTGAAATAAAATAGGACTTAAAACTCTAATGTATTTTTTAGCCTAGGCCTAGTTAGATACCTACCTACCCTAAACCTACCTACCTAGCATGGGTAAGTAGGGCTAGATAGATAAGTAAATAGGCCAACCTACTAACCTACTTATGTGGACTATATTAGGCCTAGGTACTTAGGACTCCTTAGGCTACTTATAAATTGCCACTATTTTTTTTAAATCAATAAAAGATTAACCTACAAATTGGCATGTGTCACTTTGTAATTTGATCCAAAAATAACCTGTAAATTACCACATGTCCCCCTTTAATTTGCCAAAGACTACACTTCATTAATCTAATCTAGGTCTCCCTAGGTTAATAAACATGCCGCATATCACATTGACATTTGTTGTTTGTTGTACACATGGCACAATGTAAGGTCCAACCCATTTAGTTGCATACTACTTGCATGGCAGTTGCATAAACCATACGTTTCGCATACGGATGAAACCATATATGTTGACTTTGATTTCATCTATTGTTTACAACTAAAGATGCATGTGACTTGTCTAAGGCAACTAGGGGATTTTTAATTACATATGACACAAATGACTAAAAAATAGTTGCATAGGCTTGTTATAAAAAGTTGTTTTTCTTCTACTATCATGCTAAGTTTACAACAATCCTACAAATCATTTATCAATGATAAAGGTTAGCATATTTTACCAACCACATTGCCATCACTTTGAACTTGGCAATAAGGGGAAGAAAATTAATTGGTGTTCCATTATGCTGACACAAATGTCCATAGAATTGACTTGGTGGATTAAACACCAAAAATAGATAACAATAAGATTAATAACACTTGATATGAAGGCAACAACTTATTATTCTAGACCTATTATAGAAGTCTATTTACATTACTGGTTTCCTTTTTTAGAGGAAGATACACCCATTGATTCTCCAAAACCACAACCGGTTCAGGGGGGAGAAGACAAGAAAATTGCTACGGAATAATCTAGAGAAACCTCTCCTGAGATTGTGACCAAAGAGCAATTTATAAATGAGCAACGATCGGTACGCTCAACCCATATATCACCACAACTAATTCGATAGTCACAACAAATGAAGGTATGAATTGAACCATTAATAGCCAAGGACTAGTTGAGTCTATAACCAACTAGTTCACCACCGAAGAAAAAACCTCGTACCCCATCACAAAATTGTGGTGATGGAAGGAGGTGATGAGGACATGGAAGTTGATGTCACCACACAACAAGTTGACGAGTCAATTAAGACAAAAATTAACCAGTTCATGGAGGAGTGAAGTGAAGTTCATTTTGAACATGTATTTAATCAAGGACCTTTACATGTTTAGGAAACTTCTACTCCTATAAAACAAGTTAATAATCCATTATCAACAGGTACAAAACTAGTATAACTAGTTCAACCCAACCTTTGTTGAATCAATTCAAGTTAAACATGTTTATATTTTCCTTGAAACATTAGCAGCCTATGCCCAACATGAAAGCTTAAAATAGGTTACCCTTTTTAATGAGCAAGCAACCTTAATTGCTTAAATGTGGTCTCGGTCAATAGATAGTTTAGCTGATTTGAAATCCAAATATAATAATGTTGAGAACTTGTTAGAGGATATAAACAATTAGTTACAAGTCTATTGTCTATAACTAGTTAGTCATAAGCAAAGTTTGTAGAATAGAGATAATGACTTAGTTGTTATAAAAGCCCAGCTCTTTAAACAACATGCAAAGAACAAACATTTGGTTGCTATAGGCGTTGAAGCTAAAAGAACAATCAAAAAAGTTGAAACCTTGTAATTTGAGCACAACGAGCTACCCCAAGCCCATTTCAAAACACGTAATGACTTTAAAACCTTATAGACTAATCTTGACCGGTTAATAAGGGATTATTGTAATATGGAGGCCATTAGTGTATAACGGGAAAATACACAAATTCAAGAATTGAAAAACGAATTGGAAACATTTCACAAATCACTCGGTAAAACTTTTCAACCTATTTACATGGACAATCGATTTAAAATTTTTGAAGAACTACTTTTGACGCACTCCCAACTCCTCGAACGACTCAAATGTTAGTCCAAGTAGAAGACAACGAAAGAGGGAGGAGTCAGGGCATGCTCCCTAGCACACAACACTTTGAGGGGTAGAGGGGCGTGTTGGAGCTCTGAGATGGGACTAAAAAGAGTTGACAAGCTTCACTTACTCACACAGGCCTGCACATAATCCACACAAAGTGGTTAATGCATAATTGTAACACCTTTGGTGCTAGGACAAACCATGGGCCACACAATCACACTACACTCACCACAGCCCGGACTTGGGGGAAGCCATCACCTTCCCCTTTATATTATACTCTGTGGCTGGCCACGGAGCCTACATCCAAATGGTTTTTCTCTCCCAGGATTCCGAAGTGGAAGTCCCGAAATCTCGCCAGTTGGGACTCTAGCGACTTTGGAGCCCTATAACTTTGCGAGCAGACCTCGGATCAAGATGCGATCTAAAGCAAAGTTGTAGCTCTCGTTGAGAGCTTTCCAACGGTATGTTGCACGCCCTCTACATCCAAGTAAATCGGGTCAATTCCTGACTTTTTTTGGTCGGGAGTCAAACTGGCAATTTGATTCCCCGACCCTTCTTTTGGCCATAACTTGTGTTTCATATGTCCAAATGAGCAATGCGAGCTCATTTTAGACATTTACGTTCCAAGAGATTTCCAATGATATAAAAAACGCCACAAGCCATTGAGTTTTGACCCCTAACATCTCTCTCTGAAGTTTCGGGAATCCACTGAAACTCCATCTCCCAAAGTGGGAGTTGCCTTGGGAATGTGAGGGTTCTCCCCCTCATATTCCTTCATACTTTCTTACACTCCCAGGAGTATGTGATGTGACTCACGGGCTTCTTCTTGGCTCACACCCTTGTGACCTCTTTGCCTTTATTCCCGGGCTTCTTCTTGGCTCGCAACCTTGTAACCCCTTTGCCTTGGTCACAAGCCCAAAGCTAAGGTTGCGACAACTTTTGGACAACACCTTGCTTAAAGTGCAAAATCAAACACTTTCTTAGAAGAACATGAAGTGGAAAGAATGGTGGCAAACTATGGAGGAGATCATTAAAGAACATCAAAAAAGTTTGGACATTGTTCATGCAAATGAAAAGGCATACCTAATTGAACTGGTTGCATAATAATTGCATTTTGAAGGTTACAAGTATGATCAACTTACTAGCAAACTTGTTGAGGTGCTTGTTAATGTTCTTCACAGGGGTTCACCTAGGGTGATAGTTAATTACTCCTTAGCTAGTTATTGTAGCTACAAGTTTTTAGAATGAACCTGTTGTTACCACCATTAAAAAACTTAAACCCATCAAAAGGGGAGTAGAGCTAACCATTGTTTTTTATACCCATTATTAAAAATCTTGTCATTTACAACCAATCACTATACAACTAACATGTAACTAGTTGTCGTTTGTAACTATCTTGGTCATGTTTGCAACTATAAATTTGGTGTTATATAATTTTTGGGCCATATGATTGTGTGTGTAACTAAATGTGTACAACATGGACATGTGTCATAATAATAATGGCCTAAACTTATACATACTTAAACTATTATATTTAATATATCTACATAGGTTATAATACTATTATGTACCTCTAGTAGTAGGTTTAACCCCATGTTAACTTAGGTTAGCTTAAATTAACCTAAGTTAAAATAACCATGGCTAAATTAAGTTAGGCTAAACTAATTACGGCTAATTTAAATTAAGCTAAATTACATCAAGTTAAATTAAGTTAAACTAAACTAATTATGGGTAAAATAAATTAAACTAAATTAAATTAGGTTAAATTAACCATAATTAAATTAATTTAGGCTAAAATAATTATGGTTGAATTAAATTAGGCTAGAATTAATTATGGCTAAATTTATTAAACTAAACTGATTATGATTAAATTAAATTAACTATGGTTAAATTAAGTTAGGCCAAACTAATTATGGCTAACTCAAGTTAGGTTAAATTAAATTAAAATATATTAATTATGGTTAAATTAAATTAAATATGGCTAAATTAAGTTAGGCCAAACTAATTATGGTTAACTCAAGTTAGGTTAAACTAAATTAAAATATATAATTTATGGTTAAATTAAATTAAATATGGCTAAAATAAATATGGCTAAATTAAGTTAGGCCAACTAATCGCTAAATTAAGTTAGACTATAATATTTATGGTTAAAATAAATTGGACTATGTTTATCATGGCGAAACTAAATTAAGCTAAATTAAATTAGGATAAAATAAATATGGTTAAATTAAGTTAGGAAAAAATATTTATGGCTAAATTAAATTAGGTTAAAATTAACAATGGTCAAATTCAGTTAGTCTAAACTAAATTATGCTAAATTAAATTAAGTTAAACTAAATAATGGTTTAAATATGTTTGGATCTATTTTATTTTGGAATATTTTTCCAGAAAATGTAAATTTGATTGAAAAAAAAATTAGTCAAAATCAATTAATATGATAATATTAATTTTTAAAATAAATAATCATAATTATTAATTAAAATTTTATTATAATTATGGTGATAATCAATTATAGGGATAATCAATTATATATATATATACACTCAATAGGTATTATATAATTAAATTTTTACTATTTATGTTAAAATATTAATGTAAATAAGCTACACTAATTAACCTACAAGTATACAAACATCCTAAGCTAATTATTAATTTAAGCCAGATAATAATATTAAAATCATATTTTCATTAAGTAATCAAAATTATTAAAAATATCTTATAATCATCTTTGAAGTGCAAAAAAAGGTGTAATGAAAAGTTAACAAGAAGAAAAATAAGAAAAATAAACTTTCCAAGTTA
>Ga0209611_10000283_pt1 | contig 68968 bp, 45 predicted proteins | sample S1TSphgellanicum_3_FD_187693 | JGI IMG/M metagenome (GOLD analysis project Ga0209611, IMG submission 187693) | Host-associated microbial communities from peat moss isolated from Minnesota, USA - S1T2_Fc - Sphagnum magellanicum MG (SPAdes) (version 2) | ecosystem: Host-associated > Plants > Peat...
CAAAATATAGGAAAAATTATATAGTTAAAACTTAGTTGAAAGTAACTCACTAAAAAAAACATAATCAAAACCTTACTTGCATTGATGGTTGAAAAGGTTCATAAGTTTAGCTCTCATTGCCCAAATGTTTGTTTTGGGATTGCAAAAGAAGAAAAACCAATGAAATTTGAAGAAAAAAAAAATTCATACTTACAAAACATGGTTTTTTTTCTTCTTTTATTTAGACCCCTCCTACTTTCAAAGCACATAACTTTCTCATTTCTTCTTCATTTTAAATGATTTAAAGTGCTATAAGAGTGCCACTTTAAGTTCTACAAATAATCTTTGAACTATAATAACAATAAACCAACATAAAAGGAAGTTTTTTGGGTGTTCAAAAACTAGTTGTGGTTTGTTGTTTTGAATTTTTGACCCCCACTACATTAGGGCACCATAACTTTCTCATTTATAATCCATTTTTGACGATTTTTAGTGCTTCAAATGCACCAAGAAGAGGGGTTAAACATCTGATTGGACATTAGAAACAAAAAAGCCCTCCCCTTGGATTTGGATTGCCCTAAGTGCTTAAGTGTACTAAAACCAACCTGATTACCTTAATGAAAGTTCAAAACAAAACTTAGTTGAAGAAAAAGCCAACAAGAGTTCAAAAGAAAACCTAGCTAAAAAATAATTCAACTAAAGGTAACATGATAAAGGGAAAATAAACAAAAATGAGGAAAAATATTTTTAAGCACCTATAATTGTAAGAAACATGTGTGGTGGTGGCTTCCAAACTCCATAAGCTTGTCTCTTCATTTTATTCATGTTCATTTGCCTTGACACCATATGACTTAAAAAAAATGCAATGAAGAAAGAAAAAAAAACTTAAACATGATTATAAAAAAAAACAACTTAACAATAACCCCAAAATGAAAATTTTGAAATTCCTCACATGTGAAAAGCACAATGCATTCACTTGAAAAAATCCATGAATTGATAATAAACTACATGATTTAAACTTCTAAACACAAGTTGGGCCTAAAGAAAAATAAGATAAAACAAAACAAACTATAAAAAAGGAAAAACAAATCAAACTATAATGCAAAGAAAGCTCAAAGTGAATGACAATGTAATATAAGAGAAGTCTTTTCATCCATAGATGGATGAAGTATGTGGTTATAGTTGGGATGTCAACTAACTTTCAACTATGCAAATTGATATCGTGTCAAATAGTTTTCAACTATAATTCAAATTTTGAATTTCCCACCAACACATTACCACCATTATTGTATGTCATACCATTCATTCATCCATATTATTTGGCACATTAAATCATTCATTCACACTATATGCCACATTAAATCCATCCATTTATAATTAACTATGGCATTATACATATTAAATGACATTTAATGACATAAATGGAATCATTTATAGATGAATGAATTTTATGATATAATTTAAAACATTATGAATGGTATAATTTTAATTTTGTGTCATTTTGTGGCATTCTAATGAATATGTAAAATATCATAAAATTATATACCAATTATTTTATACCACAAAATTGAACCCATGCTTAATTAATATAATGCCATAATTAATTATGAATGGATGGATTTAATGTGGCATATAGTATGAATGAATTTTATGTCATTTTGTGGCATTCTAATGAATATGTAAAATATCATAAAATTATATACCAATTATTTTATACCACAAAATTGAACCCTTGCTAAAGTAAAGTAGTTTGCCTAACCTAGTTAGTTATCTTACCCTAGGTCTAATTAACTTCCTAACCTGGGTGTAGGCATGGTCAAGTAGACAAAAATGTTCTTTGTCACAAAAAATTACAAGTAGGCACAAAAAACAATTTATGCATTGAAAGTAAGAATATTGTTTTATTCAATGATTAATATGAAGATAAAATTTCACTTTAATATTATAAATTTGAAAGATGAACATTTTCGTGTACATTTAAGTAGATTTTACAAAATTGCATCTACTTGCAAGTAGTGTCTAATATTACAAAATGAGTTGCAAGTAGATGAAATATGAACATTTTCTACTTTCAAATTATGAAAACTTTAAAGAATATTTGTGTACTATAAAATTATGCATGTTATAATCATAATACATAAAAAATTTAGTGTAAAAGTAGGTTTGAACATCAAATTAACCTGATCAAGTTCAAATCTACTTCTCACCTTATTTATGATACCAAAGTTTATCAAATTTTGTATTCAACTTACCATAATCCAAATGGAAGGCCAAGTTTTTTCATATTTATACTTACATAATTTTTTAATCTACTTTCATGTGTTTATATAAAAAATTATGTCATTTTTAAACTCCATTTCGGGCGGACTATTTTTTTGTTTATTTGACCATGGGGTTTAAGCAAAATAAAGTAGGCCAATTAGTCATCCCTACCGGCAAATAAAAGTAAATTTGGAATCTTTTGCATTTTAGGCATTTTAGTCATAGCATAAAATTTGGGAGGTATTTAATATATCAAATAAACCATATATGGTTTTTTAAAGGTATGTTATTACTTTCAAAAATTTATTTATTTACTTCAAGTCTATTACTTTAGCTGATATTGCACATTTCCCAAATTAAATAACTCAAATGATGTGTTACTAATGTTTGAGCCATTATGCACCTTGATACACATTTTTTAGAATGTGAATTTTTGGATTATGACTATGTGAAGCCCTTCAAAAGTAAATTTTCCATAAACCCAAATTTGACATTTAAAACAATTCTTTTGATGTGATATTAAAGTGCATTGCATGTGCTTAATTCATTAAATCATGCCCCAAACCCTTTAAAAATGCAACATATGAGTGAAATTTCCAAATTAATTTTTATACCTACTTTCAATTTACTTTTTCACAATGTGACTAACTAGCAAATTTTGCAAAATAGATTGAAAGTAGGTTTAAAAAATGGTTGATACAACTTTTGAAACTTTCAAAAACTTCAACATATCACATTTGATGCCTCCATGTAATTCAAAAGGACAATTTCATATGGCATCACCTACTTTCTAATCTACTTATCATAAATTCTTGTTTTTTTACATTTGAGGACTTTTTTTTGACCTATTTTAGCGTGCTTTGACCCCATGTTTACACCCACTTAATTTAAAACCTATGTCAACCTATGTAGGTAGTAATAGGTTAAGTATAGGTAGGTTGTGAATCATGACACCATGATCAAACAAAAATCAAGTAAGTATGTACCTAAAAGCCTTGCCTAGTTACCTAATTACTTAATACTTATCTACCTATACCTAATTAGTTTAAGTAACCTACTTACCTACATTTGACTTAACATATATACCTATTACTTACATAGGGACTTCCTATTGCATCTAGGTAGATAATAGGTAGGTAGGTAGTCATAACTTACCTTGCCTTGCCACCCCATTTAAATTTAGCTTCACTAGCTATCCAACCTAGCTACTTAGGTAGCCTACATGCTTACATGCCTCATTAGTTACCTAGGTAGTTGTAGGTTAAGCAAGTACACTTGTTGCAATTTACTTCTAAATACCTATAGGTAGGTAGTAGGTTAAGCAAGTAAACTTGTTGCAATTTACTTCTAAATACCTATAGGTAGGTAGGTAATACTTTGTTGGTTAGGTAGGTATTTATTACATATATTACCAAGGTAATTATAGGTAGGTGATAAATTGTAGGTTAAATAGATTTAAATTATAGCATGGGTGATTTAAAGTAGGGTGTAGGTTAAGTTATGTAGGTCAATAGTTTGTAGGTACTTAGGTAGGTAGGTATGTAATATGTAGGTATAAATTACAATAGTAAGTATGTAACATGTATGTAGGGTGTAAATAATGATAAGTAGGTAGGTGGGTAGGGTATAAGTAATGATAATTAAACTTGAAGTACAATTGAAAAAACATGCAATATTTCATCCATCAATATCCTTCTTTCATCCATTCAAAAACAAGGTCCACCAAAATAGTCAAGCAATTGACTTGATGTGGCATAATGTCATGGCAAAGTGGAATTTTCAATTACTCTTCAATTGGGTTATATATATATATAAATTTGATGGTCAACATTCATTAGTGGTCAATGTCGTACACTTACCAAATTAATCGACACATCAATTCATTTGAGATGCCATCCCATCCATGTGGAATTTTTAAAAATTAATATTGTTGTGTAGTCAAAACAAGGTTGAGGATGATATGTAGTCGAAAATCGGTTGGTTAGAAAATGCCCTTTTTCTTTTAGTGTCAAAACTCTTCTCCTACTAGGCTTTGTAGTTATTGCCAATTTCAGAGGTGTCACCAGCTTTTGTTTTGAACAAATTGACTCAATCCGAATGCAATTCGTGGGTCATTCAATTCATTGGAACCCATTATAAATTGTAGTGTAACCGCTGGGGTGGTGTCCTCTGAATTCATCGTCTCGTCTTTTGGGTCATCATTACATCTTTTGGGTATGGTGGGGAGCTCTCCTCTTCCACATCACTTCTAGTAATATTAATGGCCAATATTAGAATATCTAACTCTTTGCTATAAATGAGTACTTGTGTTTTATATGCATTATCTTCAACGTTAAAAGCGTTCTTTGGCCACTTTCGTAGCAAGATTGATTCACTAATTCTCCTCTTAGCTTGAAATCCGAACAGGTAATCACACTACGTGTGAAACTACATTTAATAATTTTGATTCGTTGGGTGTGTTGGCCATGGATTGTTTCCAAGAGGTCGTTGCAAGTTGTTCAGAAACTCTAAACAAAACATTTTTATCACTATCCCATATATCTTGTAATTCTACAAGTGGTTAGAAGATGTTTAATACCCAACCTCTGCTTAGAACTCTGCATCTATATCTACTAATGGGTAAAACTCCAAATCTCACAGTGTTTGACAAGCGTGTTTAAGATATGGACATTGTGACATTGTGCAAATGAACAATTCAACTCAAAACTCATTTTCTTTGATTGCTACTTGGAAGCTCACTGAAATATACTAAACTCTACTTATGCAATGTTATAAAGTTGTAAACATCTCCCAAAATCCAAATTTTTGTAAGTCACTCTTAAATCACTACATTCAATGACCTTTTGAAAATTATTTAATTTTCTTTGGACTGTTTGGATGGGATTGACTACAAAAAAAAAATTATAATTGGTAGAATAACTATATTTCCTACTCATGTCATGTGTGGTGTGAGTAACAAGTAATTGTGATCACTTCATTGCCCTTTGGGGTTGATGTGATTTCATATCATTTTTTGTTTACATTTTTGTTTACATGCCATGTGTCCAATTCATGCCCTCTAACAACTATTATTCCTATACTTTATTGCAATCCTACATAAACCCTCATATCAAATGTGGAATAGTTAAAACATTTTCCAAGCTTTAGTTGATATTTGGAGGTATAAGAGGTCTTTAAATATGTAGTGAGAGTAATTAAACAATTGTGTGAAAAATCTAAATAGGTATATATCTTAATTGATGTGTATTATAAATCTTGGAATTGGAGATTATTGGAGGTATTTATTTTGGTGCATTTTTCACTATGTGAAATCCATGTGGTTAGGTTGATGACTCGGTCCATTTCCATGTGAACATCCTGCATACATGTACGCTGTTTTCATGGTTGGTTGCTTAGAAACTTTGTAATAAATATTTTCATCACCATCCCATATATCTTATAATCTTGCAAGTGATTAGAAGACCCCCATTATTCAACAACTGCATTTGCATCTCTACATCTACAGTCTTGAATTTAGTTTTTTCCACCATTGGGAACATATCCAAATTTGGTGGTGTTTGTGAATGTTTTTAGTGGCTATTTGTCACATTCCTAATGACTATTTGTTTCAACATTAGCATTCAATCTTTTCAATAAGCAATTTTAGTCAATTTCAGCCATTATTCAATTTAAAACTTGTATTGTTCCACAATTTATTACAAAAAAATTTATTTTTCTTTATTTTTCAATTGTTGATTTATTGTTTCTTTTGACTATCATACACGTCTTGTGGTTTTGAGGTTGACCCTGTCATCCAACGATTCACTAGTTGTTTTAAAATTATATTTCTTAAATCATGTGGCAACTAGGTTGGCTTGCCTGGAATTCCATAGAATCATTTTCAAGGTTTCAAGAATTTTATTGATAGCAAGTTCCCAAAGGTTACCAAATCTTTTGTTGACAAATTGCTAAGTAAACTTTGAAAAAATGTTTTGGAATCAACTTTTTCAAACTTGCGCATTTTTTAAAAAACAAATCCATGGCATGTGTAAACATTGTTCCATATCCTCCTTCTAAATGTTTATAGTTTGTTTTAGTAATGCAAAACTTTCTTTATCTATCTTCGCATTCGCCCATCACCACGCCGCCCATTCATTTGTTTTGTCAATTACTCTTTTCCATTTTATTCCCCATGTTCTAATTTCTAACAAATGTTGGAGGGGGAGTAATTGAGTGTCATTTCTTGGATACTCCCAAGGTTTTGTTGTCATCTCACATATTCTATCCATATACTTGAGATTAATGGATGTTCAGTCATTGATTTCAATGTGTTTAGTGTGTAAATTGGTGGTAATTTTTCTCTTGCCATTGTAAAATAGAGGCTTGTTGCATAGATTAAGCAAATTAGTAATAGAGGAAGAGAAATGCAATTTGATTATGTAAATAGCAAAAATGGTGTCAAATGTAAAAGGTTGAAATAGTGAACAAAAATAAAAAATAACTTGAATTGGTGCATGCAATGTGAAGTGTTGTGGGCTATCTCATATTGTTTTTGTTCCTAATGGCACATGCCTCTCGGTGGTGAACGGGTAGTGTTTGGATTGGAACATACCTCTTGGAATTTAATTTAACATTCTATATGGTTTAGATATTGAAAAGCTTGAAAATATTTCATATTGAGGAAATATGAAATATGACTTTGAAATGTGATTTGAACATTTCATTTGTCAAATTATTTTGAAAGAAACCAACATAAATTGTTTCAACCCTATTTCTTTTGTTCAATTTTTCGCAAAAATAATGTTTGTTGCCAACAATCAAAATAAAGTTCATCCATATTTTAATCCATAAAGATCATTCATCCATGGACATGTGGAAGAATATTTTTCCACGTCAGCAAAGATTTTATCCTATGCATAAAAAATATTTTCCTAATATTCTATCAACATGGATATAATCTTCTAAAAAAGATTTGGTCTTATTCATGCGTTCATGCTTGCTTGCTCATGCTCATTCTTGTAGGCTCATGGACTAACATCCATGTATTGTAAGTGATTTGTTTAAAATAAATAAAATATTTTTTTTCTTTTGTAATTTCTCATTCTCTTTTTATTATAATAATTGTAATTAAGTGCTCCTTTCTTTTAGCCTTGATACAAAATTATGTGAAATTTCACTCCCAACAAGGAAAGATTGTTTTCTATGTTTCCATTTGTTCCCAACATGCTCTATTCAAGTTCCCAATGGGTTCCCATTAGTATCCCCATTTTTTTATGAAGGGATCACATAAGATGGTGAGCAAAGGGGTTTCAATCACCATTAGGGGGTAGAAAGCAAAGAAAGGAAAAAAAAAATGGGGGATGGCAAGATGGGAAAGACATCATGGCAACCGAAAGGTTTTGTGGTCACTAGTCATGTGGCAACTAAATTTGGTCACCATTTGACAACATTGAATAAATTTGGTCACCATCTAACATCATCGACTAAATTCAGTTGCCATTAGATGGCAATTATGAATTTCAATCATCGCAAATGAATTTGTTGGCATTTTTGATTGCCATATGGGAATTGTTAAATGGTAACCAATTTTGTTTTAGCCGTCTAGTGGCAATCGATTTTGGAAAAGGTTTTTTGAAGGTATATGAATTCTAAAATGCAACTCTTAATTCATTTTTGAGCACCTTTATTATCATTTAGGTTTTATGTCTTTGGTTGCCCCTTTACAACCATTATGCGAAACCCTGGGTGAGTTGAGGTGATCAAGTCTTTAGTGAAGGGCAATCTTTTTCACACTTTGCAAAAATTTTGGAACACATTAAACCATGACTTTTCAAAACTTTAATTGTTTTAAACAGTTAATGCTTAGAAAAACTTTGGGTTTTTGTCATCTAAAATTTCAACGATGTTGTTGAGCGGATAATCAAATAGACAACCATGAGGCAGACCACCATTAGGTGGACAACCATCAGGTAGACAATTTGACCAAAACCTTTGAAACAAGTTATCCCACTAGTAGAAAATGTCCATTATGTAACTAGTCCTTGCAACTAATTTTAAGTCGCAAGTGACATTTATAACTAAGATCTTAATAATTGCCTTGGAAAAATCACATTGACAATAGTTGCAAATGATAAAAAAAATTATATGAAAAAAAAATCAACAAAATACACTTTCATCCTTTGAGTAATTATATATGTATTGTCACTTATAATAAGATGCGACTTTTTTGGTGAACAATGGGAACAAATTATGTGTTGTCATGTCCCAACTTTCAATAATTAATTAATTTTTATTATATTTTGAAATAATCCCAAATGTTTACTTTCTATGTTTAGATGGTTTTAAATTGTGACACATGGTGTAATATGAATTTGCGATGTGGCATATTAATTGAATTTGTCCCAAATAAATTTAAATCAATATTTAGGTATGTAGGTCGAACTTGGTACCTATTTACTTACCTACCCATCTACGCTAAACACCTGTCTAAATAGGACCTACTTACCTACCTAAGCCAAATACCTATTTAGGTAGGTAAGTTAGGGAGGTAGGTAGTTAGGTGTAAGTACATGAATATTCATATTTTATTTTGGGTTAAACCTTTTTATTGGTTCATCCCATATGCCCATGTTTTCAAATATGAAAATGTAAAGGCAAAGACTTCATTTATATACTTTTCAAGATGAAAATGAAACCCAAAACATATGGGACAAACTTTCTAGTTGTAAGTAGTTTATGATTATACATTTTTAGTTGCAAACTATTTGTGCAACTAAAAAGTTTGTCCCATATGTTTTGGCTTTCATTCTCAATATAAATATAAATATTTAGCAATAATAATAACATTAATTGAATTATTATTGTAACTAGTCAGTAACCAAGGCTAACTATTTTATTTTAATTATTTATATTATTGTTTCGCTCATCATAGTTATTTATGAACTATTACAATAATTACTATAAAATAATTTTTAAAAATTATATTTCAGTAATTATTATGATGTATTAATTCTTCATAAATGATTACTTATAATAATAATAATAATAATAATGTAATCTGTAGTTAGCCTAAGTTAGCTGATTTTATTATTATTATATGGATTATTGTATCATTTGTTAGAGCTATTATGATTTATTATGAAGTATTATGAAATATTAATACATCATAAAAAAAATTTAATTCTTAATAAATAAATAGATATTAAAATATTAAAATATAATAAAATTATTAATGGAAGTATTAGTTAACTTAGGTGATTTTAATAGGCATAATGGTTTTAATTTCAATAATTATATTATTGTTTTTCTTATCGTATTAATATCATCAACATCATCACTATGTAATAAAATAATATTATTTAAAAATTTAGTCAAAGATATAATTATATATATATAATATAACATAATAATAAATGTCATTTGTAATAATTTTAAGAAGTATAATAAAATAGCTTGGATAAACTTGTAATATGGGCATAATATATTTAGTAAATGTTTTAAATAAAATTGTAATATACTCAAAATATAAACCTAATGTAACCATAATATTGAGGCCATTTATGCTACTAATAATTTTTTAATACACATGTAATATGGTTGTTCAAATACATTCAAAATATACATTTGTAAATATTAATATACCCATTATATTCCTTAGAATACACAAAATACAACCTTGTATACTCATAAGGTTGTAACTAAATTGGTCACATTTGCAACTAATGGGACATGAATTGTTCTTCTTAGATGAAAACTAAACTAAATGTTGTGCACATGAAAGGATGAAAATCAAAATAATTGCAAACTAGTTGCAATGTAGTCACAAATATGAGCGACACAAGAAATAGTTACAAATTAGTTGTAATGTAGTTGCATAAATAAACAATAGAAGAAATAGTTGCAAAAATGTCCAAAGGTAGTCACAAAATGATTAATAGTCGCATATTGTCACAAATACAGTGGTTACATTTTGGCCTATTTCTACTGGTGTCCCACACATCATTTGGGACTTATCCCCTTAGACCTTTGAGTGGCCCACCTTCAACCATGCATAAGTGAAGGGTTGCAAAATTATCCAGCAAGGAGAGCACTTCATTGACGTAATCTTGAAAATGTTCAAAGTTTGAGAACAATGAACCTAAACAAATTACCACATCACAATTCCAATAAATTGTTATGACATTCCGTTTTATGATTTTGATGGAGCACACAATGGCATACCTTGATGGTGCTTTTATGAGCAAGCAAGGAATTGGCGTGGAGAAGTATATGCAGGTCATGGAACATAAGTTTTTAGTAGAACTAGATGGTTCTTTGCAATACATCAAGCTTTGGAATTCTGAGGAGTTTTTGGAATGGTTTGAATGCAAAATTTTGGATGTAGCCACAAACTTGTGTAATGGTTTGATGTCTTTTATCCACAAAAGGACAAGGTGCATTGGACCACGGAAGTGACAAACTTGTGGGAGAAAATTTCATGGTGGGACAGATTTTCGAAGAATTGGTTGAAGAAGAAGGTGAGGTTTGCACCATGGATGGAAGAAAGCACTCAAAACCTTTTGGCCCAAATTAAAAGTTGGGTGTGTTATGGATTCTAAACATAACAAATGTGTTCCCATTGTTGGGTGGAGACAATCGGGATGGTTATGGTGTGGTGCTCAAGGTGTGAATCAAAATATTTGATCACATCCCAAGAATGATTGAATTAGTGGGGAAGACACTAAAAACGAACGACAAGCAAGAAGCACGTAAATAATGATCAGTGGAAGCCTTGGCATGTTCGTGTGAACATCCAGGTGTCATCAAATTCCTTGCCATCCACATAGAGACCATGGAAGCATACACATTGTGGTGGAATGGGGGAACTCTACAAAAAATGTTGGATTACAACACGAAGTATTTCCCATTATGGATAATTGTACTTTATTGCAATAAAGGGGGCCGGACATGGAAGGGCGAACATAACTTGTCACCTTTAAGATAAATCATGTGAAGTTGGCATGGCCATTCATAAACATTATGAATGCAGTACATCATTGTGGAATTTTGCATAACAACTTATCCAAGGACAACATTATGTTGTATTTTCCAACAAAAAAACCAGATGTTGTGTACATAGGCATGTGTGATTGGGGTGAAATCGGGTACTTGTAAGGGACACCATCATTGTGTGGGTTTGCAAAGGAGCAAGATGCCACCAACGCAAAAAAAATGCAGTGGTGGGTTGCCCTTGAATGATTTTTTATTTATAGCCAGTTGGGAATTACAAATCCCTTCGATGAATGGCCAAAAACACACCCCAACTTTGAAGTCTAAAGCATAGTTAATGGGTAGGCTAGCAAATGTCATATGGGGTGATGATTGGGATACAAAAATATTTTGTGGACAATTAAACCAAGATTTCATTTGGGAAACTAATCCATGACATGTATGACCCAAATCCAAAGGCATAAAGAATTGTTCAACATGTTGTGCACACATTGATGGGGCCTCCATACAATTGGACTGCACCTAAAAAGTGTTATCAAGTGTAGCCATAGATAGTTTATAGTTACTAGATATGGAATATGGTGCAATTTGCATGATCTTTCAAAACTTACATGTTTTGGAGTTGCCAATTCTATAAAATTCAATTTTGTAAGTGAATCATGTTGTCATGTGTAATCAAATTTGCGATTTGTGAATCCATCCTATATACACATTTGAAATTTGTGTTTGGATCTATGCTCTACTATAATGATGATGGGTTGCTTGTAAACATAAAATACAATGATCATTTAAAATTTTACACAAGTATTGCCCATCTATTTCTTATATTTTTGAATTATGCATGATTGGACTTATCATCGATAATTTGTTTTGATAAATGCTCTCATATAATTGATAAATATCAAAGAAATTTCTTAATGCAAACTTTGCAAGGCATTCACTTTGTAGACTTTTGTTTTGGTTTTCATTTTTTTGGGGTATTGTCTACCAAGGCGAGGATATTGTGTTTAGATTCATTATAGAATATAGTAGCTTAACAAATTTTGGCCCCCATGTAGTATATCTATTTTTATACAAGGATATTTGAAAGATGATATTTTGGCTTGTGTTAAAACTTGGGATTAGTTATAGAGTTGTGATATTTGGAAGGAGTTTGTTTAGAGGAATTTTTTTGAAGATTATATTTTTGAATGGTGAAATATTGGAATTTTCGTAATTTTTTTTTTGCTTTAAGATATTTTTTAATGTAAATGGCAAGGCCACACATTGAAAAGATGGCAACCAAAAATTTTCAATCGCCAAACATGCAATGACCAAAAATTTGATTGAAATTTTGGGTCACCAAGCTTGTGGCCCATATGTGAACAAGGATTTTCCTGTGTCCATCCTCACAAACACAATGGATGTCGATGTGATGCCTAACACAAAATGGGTGCGACACATCAGTTTTGACAACCATGACATGAACATTTTTAATTCATTTTAAGTAAGACACACCCATTGTTTGAAAACCAATAGTCTCAAATTCAAGAAATAAGAATATCATTCAAGAGGGAATAAATGCTTTTAAAGTAGTTGGAACCACTACTTAATTTTGTGTTTTCTACATCAATTTTAAAAAGAAATAATTTGAAAAAAAATTTAATTTTTTACACATTATCAAATTTAATATCTTACTCTACAAAAATTTTAAATATGAAATTATTTCATTAACATTTGGACCTTCAAAAATAGTGTAATATTCATGTAACCATTAATTTTAAACAATAGAAAAACTTGTAAATGGACTTGGAAGATTTTGAAAATGACATATTTTGACAAAATTTTAACACAAACCTTAACAAAGTAGTACAAATTTTTTTGAAGACTTTTTAAAAGAATATTTCAAGAATATTCTTTTAAAAATAGTCACTTAAATGGGCAGCATTGGCTTCTATTAACATGATTGCACCTTTAATCATATTTCAAGGTGACACAACACATCAAGATTTACATCTTTAGTTTAAAAGAATCCATCTATGAGGGGATATAACATGCCTAATTAATTAAAAATTTATTTGTGAAGTAATGTGATCAATGACAACCCATTGTTTTACATTCATTGACTTTTTTGGGGGGAAATTTCATTATTATGCAATAATGCCCCCATATTCGAAATAAGTTCATATTTCTTATGAAATACCATTATGAGCTACGACATATGATGAGCTAGACAAATCATGGAAAGAATATATGAAAATGATCATACATTTTTAAAAAGCCATTGAAATTGTTGATGTGGGTAAATTTTTGATAAACATCATTTTTTAATTGAAATTGTTAAATTTCTCATATCATTAAAAAAAAGTGTGAGTAAAATGGTTCCACAAATTTATTCCTTCTAATTACCATTTTACTCCTTATAATTACTACATCCATCTACAACACCTTCTTTAACTTTTCATTTCTAAAATTCAAGGTTGATTTTTTTGGGGGTCTATTTTCCAACATGGGAATGTTTGAAAATTGACAATATAGAACTAAAATAAAATTCAATTACAAGACTTGAACCCTTTGAAAATGCAATATTTCAAATTGGGAATATCTCTTTGTAAATTATATTTGGCCCTTTTTGCTTTGGTATTATAAGGTTGCCCCTTCCACATAATCATTAACCTTACCCAATTCTTTTTACTTTTGTAAGGCCTGGTCTCTTATGGTTTCATAAATAATAGGTAGAATTATTCCACTATACATGGAAGGCATTCAATTTTGAATGTCAAATTCCACTAGATCTTTATGTGAAGTAAGGACCTTCAATTGGCAAGTCTAAGAATTTGGGTCTTGTGCTAGGCTCTCACCTTGCATTAAGCTTTCATAGCCTTAGAATGACCTTGTTTTTGGTCCTTCCCTTAGACATAACATTCCAACAACCTAGCATGGCAATTATGTTGAGATGGTGTGAAAGGATTGAATGGGAACCTTTTTCCTATTACAAAACCATATGATAATTTCCAGCCTTTTCTCAAAGAGAGTAATCTCTTACATATTGTAAAAGATTGAGTTAGAGCCCTTTCTTTACACATGTATCCCTAAGGTGAAATATGCATCATATGCAATTTTAGATTATGAACAAATATTTAGTGTTGAGGATTTGGGTAGGCTAGAACCAATAATTTCTCATTTGGTTGTTGATGACAATGGCTCCTTCAATCATATTATACTTTCAAACACTAGGCACTTTTTGGGTTTTATCTAAATGACATGAAATTGCACACATGCAAGAATAATGTTGAAGCCATAAATATAGAACAACATGCAAACTTCAATTGTGAATCTAAAAAATGGTCCTCATTTGCCTAGTTGCTTCACTTCTTTGTTGTCAAAATTTTCATGATACTCATTTCACTTTCTTTGTTTTTTATAACATTGTGTATTTTTGCAGTGAAGGAAGAGAAATGATAGTCCAAGCGAATGACTTGGAGTATGGAGTATAGTTTGAGATGTTGCATTTGAAATGAAAATGCCCAATAGATATCCATCAAATTGCTAATGGAAGAACATGGAAGATCTAGGTTAGGCTTATTTGCAGGTATGCTTTTGCTGGTTTTCAAGAAATATTTAACATTATCCCCAAAATAGAATCCAATTTTTATGGTGAAGGTTTGGATATAACCTCTTTTATAATTATTTTCACTGGTGATGTGTAGTATAATGTGTAATGAAAACTTCATTTTGATGAGCTAAAATCAATTTCCAAACAAAAAACCATTTGAGCACTTAGTGTTATTGTTGACAGTTTTTAGGGTAACCTTTTTATTGTTATCTTAATGTATGTAATTTGTATATGTGAAAACTCCTTATATCACAATTTTGGTTTCAACAATTCCCTTATCATAAAGTTTTTCTTTCATATTTTTTTTCAAGGTTTAAAAAAAAAAAATTGTACATCAACTTCCATTGTAGATATGAATCTCATGTTAGAATCTATTTTGTTATGAAAAATAGTTTGCATACCATCATCATATGTGATTAATCTTCAATGTAAGTATGTATATGTGTATAACAATGTGTGTCATTGTCTAGGTGTATGCGTACAATTATGTGTGTGTTTTTATTTCAAGGTAAAGGAAAAGTTCTTACATGAACTTCCATTGTATCCAAAGCAATTTTATATGCAAAATAGGTTTTTTATGTAAGCAATTATTATATGCAAATCAATTTTTCAAATGCAAGCGACTATCATGTGTAAATTATTTTCTAATATGCAAACCAATCTTTCAATATAAGCAGTTGCTCAATAGTTGTGTCTAACTAACTATGTGTAATCATGTGACTGTGTGTATAAGTCTGTAATAATAACAGTCTAATATGTGCATGTATGAGTGTAATTTTGTGTATGTGTGATTGTGTGTGCAACTCTGTATGAATGGTGGAAAAAAAGGTATGGAGAAGAGTCAATGGGTCACACACTTTCATGAAACTGTATGGAGGCAAAAAATGAAGATATCAAAAAAGTATGGAGAAATATGGAGATGTTATTTTATGACAGAGCTTCTCATGGCAGAGCCACTTGTTAACATACAGGTCATATTTAGTTCAACCTTCCCATGCAAGTGAACAAACCTATCTAACAATGCATACCACAATTGGGCTTTAAATTCAGGTGGCAATATCTTGATCCACATTTACAATATCAACATTTGGATGTGAACAACAAACATCATATTTGTTCATATATGTATGTCACAGTAGAATAGAATGCCCAAAACTCAGATTAAAATGCATTTTCATGCTTCCATGCTACAATCCACAAGATAACTATCTAGATGGGAGTTGAGACCATCATTTTACCCGTGTCCATTAATAGGCATCTCCCCATGCATAATAACATCACTAGAATCCTTGGTTTGTGTCTCACCACCAAAGAGGCCTAAAGCTTGAGATTGAATGGTATGACTGAAAATTATGTACAGAAGAAAAAATTAAGTCTAGATTCAAGCATTCAATGATAATTTAGTGTGCACAACAAGAACAATTCTAGTTCATAGTGCCGAAAAGGAGCCAATTTCATATTGTGAGTCACTTGAATTCCTTGCATTGCTCTCCCATATTGTCTCAGGTTGCATCTTCAAACCATCATCTTTAAGGGCACTACTTGCTTCTCAGAAATGTTGTAAATGCTTGTGCTACAAGTCTGCTAAATCCACGGGTTCAAGAGTATCACGGTTAGTAACCCATGGAGTTCCAGCAATTGCAAACCGCCATGGTGCAGCTACATCTTCTGGAGCCGCATAATCTATGCCTACTCTTGGCCCTGCCAAGATTGCCTTTGGTTTTGGTCCATCCAAAAGTTCCAGACCACCTGCAATTCCACCAGTTTCAATAAATCATTTACAGCACAGTCCCCTTGTTTAACAGGATCTCTAGGAGAAATATAAGCCATTTCACCTGGAATGAGTGTCTTCAGTACAGAAATGCCACATATACATGAACACAGGTAAAGGAAGAGAGTGGACTCACCCTGTGCTCCTTAAAGAAAGTGTAAACAAAGAAAGGGTCAGAATTTAGTTATGTACCAGGTTCATAAAGTGGTGTGCCTGAATGCTCCGAAGATGTCAACCCCAGGGCTTGACCAACCTGCCACCAAAAACAAGTTCTTACTGTAAATGAGACAGATGTCATATTTAATTACAGTGCAAAGTAATTTTCTTATGGAACCATAATGAAGATTTAAACATCTCCAGCTTCTTGCTCTGCCAGTTCAATCTGCAAGCTAATATGCTGTTATGGTTGCACATCCCGACAGCCAAAACTTTATGCCTGTATTACCTTGCCTGGTCCCGTAAGAAGCACTGGTTTGACACTCACTAGCTTTCGCCGCTGCTGTATCATCCCCAAACCTGCACCCAGCACATGAGACTCTAGCTCAGAACAGTAATCTTAGGCCAATTTAAGGCACATGCAAGATTCAAGCCAAGATGAAGAGGTTCCAACTTACCAACAACAGGAGAGCAGGAACGGATGAGCACTGCTGCAGCACTCCCAGCTTTATCAGCCACCACATTCAGCATATTGTGCATGCCATAGCACAAATATACATACGCCAATCCACCATCCTTAAACTGCCTCATTTCACCATCCACCATTTGCACTAAGTTACTGATCTAGATAACAGAGCTCAAATGTGCAGTTGTTTGTAGTACACCCAGTTGTCTTTCTTTGTTCAACTGGGTACACTGATTCCTTTTTGAGATGCAATACCATTTAACAGCTGCAATAAGAAGACCTAATTGAGGAAGGAAGCTCAGACAGAAGGTGACCACAAACTCTACTGTGTAGCATTCAGCTGGACTGCAGACACTGTTTCATACTGGTACATAAAAGAGTAAAATATGTTGCTTAAATGCTTTAGGATAGTATTATGGAGTGTACCATTGGCGCAGTGCGGGAAGTGCAACCAGCACGTCCATGACAAGCTGTATCACCAGGCCTGTATGCTTCCACCTGGAAAATCCTCAAAAGCATTCCATGGCATTAGTTCCCCAGTGCATGGATTTTCAATAAATTGCGATCAACCCCATCAAAACTAGAATGTCTGCAAAGGAATAGCCACAACTGTCTTAGACCTAAGTGTGAAATCAGGATAATGACCTCATACACCAAACAGGATTATCACCTCATATCCAAAGCAGACTTGTCCCTACAAGAGACTCAGACAATTGAGATATCTGAAATTGGTGGCTGACTTATTTTGCAGGGAGTATCAAGTAGGATCAAGTAATATGACAAAGATGGCAAACCTCTGTGATTTGTAGAATTATGTCATCTTTGCTCAAATACTTGCCAAGCAGTCTTGGTGCCAACTTTAATGCATCACACTGGTAAAACTTGGTGTCGAGTCTCTTAAACTTTTCCCGTATCTCACGTCGATGGGCATCTTCTTTGTCAGATGATGTCTGCAAATAGGCACATGTACCAGAGAGAGAGAGAGTTAGATTGAACAAGTATACAACCCACACAAGAACAACATACAAAGAATACACAAAGAGAAAGGGGCAGAAAAAATCATGGCATCATTTTGAGAACATGAAAGAGCTTGCAGCCTCAATTGCAGATGCAAAGATTATCCAACAGCTGGACCCCCTTCTGAGGGGGACCCTGCAAAATTAATTGATGCAAAAATGTGTTTGGGGTTTAGGGTTTTACAGTGATATTTGCAGGTATGATGAAATTGCTGTTCTTGGCACCTTCTTCTTTGTTTAAATCTGCACCAGATCGTTTTCTTCGAGTTTTCTGTCGCACACTGTCTGAAAGGGCAAATGCAGTCTCCCAATTTACCATCTTGACAGGTTTTTTCAGAGGTTCCACAAACCCTGACCCTTGCTTTCTATCTGGAGCTTGAAATTCATGACCTTCAGCTGCCTCTCCAATTTCTGCAGATGACTCCACAGAGAGAATAGCATTGACCAAAGACCTTCTGTTGGTAATCACTCGTGGAATCCGGGAAGAGGAGGAGGAGGAGGCCATGAAGCAAGCACCTGCACACATGGCAAAGTACCAACACAAGAAAGAGGAAGAAGATATGAAATTCTCTTACAAAAGACAAACAAAAAGAAAAAGGAAGAAAGAAGATCTGCAATTCTCTTACAAGTACCAACACAGAAACAAGGAAGAAAGAAGACATGCAATTCTCTTACAAAGTAGCAAAACAAAACAAGAGGAAGAAAAAGATATGAAAGTCTCTTACACATGAGCTTTTCCTGAAAGATCCAATGTGATTGACAAGCTCAGGAGCTTCAATGGGGTCTAAAACCTTACAAAGGTTGTCTACAATCATCAAGAAGAAGATGATGATGACGACGATGAAGATGAAGAAGTAGGGCTCCATTGTCTGCTGATATTGTGACTCGATTACGATTCCTGTGCTATGATATCAATTGCAAAGGAAAGAAAAAGATCGAAGTAAGTGCTCTCACCGTGCATTCCTCCCTGTCTGCTCGGGCAGCAGCAGCAGCGTCAGCACCACCACAACCACTGCAAAAGCCTCCCGAAAACAAAAAGGGTTTGCAACATCTGCAGAAGAAGAGATGGAGTCCGTCGTCAAAGCGTAAAATCTTGCAAGCTCTACATTATATTCTTATTACCCAAACCCACCAGCCAGCGACAAACTTCTTCAACAAAATCCTAAGACTTCTTCACGCAAGTTTGATTCTCCGGGTCCCACCGTGATATTACTCTTCTGTTTTTCTTCGGTTCCGTGCGATTCCAGTCACGATCTGTAGACAATACAACGACCATTGTCGGACTGGAAGACTCGACAAATCGAGGGTATCAAAGACGATATCGGGAGGGTTATCATCAATCGCTTCGCCCCATCAGTTCGATTGTCGTCCCCGTCCTCGTCCTCGTTGATGGGCGTGAAGATCGTGGTTTTAGGGTGTAGTTGTGAAATGGTTCTTTGTATTTTATTGCTTTGACGAGCGGCAAAGTAGTTTTTGCAAGGTGTTGTTTTTTCCCTTTTTTGATTCACGGATGCAGCAGTGGGTGTGATTGGAGACGACGAAGATGGCGTGTGAAGAGCAGAATTGTGGTTCAGTAGCAGCAGAAGCAATAGAGCATGCACCTCGTGGAGGCGATGATGGTGATGATGAGCACAAGATGCATCAGGCGGCGTTGAAGGAAGCGGGAGCTGAGATCATCAATCGGCCCAACAGTCGAGGTTTGCGTATTGCTGGGTGGGTTATTCAAGCTCGCAAGGGCGCCATCCTCAAGATGGATGCCAGAGAAAGATGGGAAAAGATTCTGGGAACTCCTCATTTGCCTGAGATGGTGTTTGGAGATAGCTCTCTGGAGCTTGTGCATGAAGCTTCTGGTATTCGCATCCATTTCAATGCTTTGGATGCTCTTCATGGTTGGAGACAAGAAAGCCTCCCGCCTGTCGAAGTACCCGCTGCTGCGAAGTGGAAATTCCGAAGCAAGCCCAACCAGGAAGTGATTTTGGACTACGATTACACTTTCACAACTCCTTATCGCGGTAGTGATGAATGTCTTCAAGTGGAAGAAGAAGAAGGAGAAAGGAAGCTCACTCCAAATGGAGTTGTAGAATGGGTGCAAAGCTCGGAGAAAATCGACATGGTCGCACTCCAAGCTCGAGATCCAATTCTGTTCTATGATGAAGTTGTATTGTATGAAGATGAATTGGCGGATAATGGAGTCGCTCTCTTGTCTGTCAAAGTGAGAATCATGCCAAGCTGCTGGTACCTTCTCCTCCGCTTCTGGCTGCGAGTGGATGGTGTGCTGATGAGATTGAGGGATACTCGCATGTTTTCGCGGTTTCGAAGTGTTGATGATGATGATCCCAGTGAGAAGAAGAAGAAAACTCCTGTGGTCATTCGAGAGCTCTGTGACAAAGAAGACACTTTCCATGCCCTAGCTCTTAGAGGACTTACCAGTGATCCAGCAATGTACAGTGACCCAAGTGTGGCTGGCGAAAAGCTTCAATTGCACCGACAAATCTGCGAGAAGTTGAGACTGATTTCCAACTTCAAGCAATGAAATCTTGCACCCAGAAGCGAGTGTTTGTTTGTTTAAATCGGATTACACTCTTCTTCCATAATGCATACAATGCGGTATCGCACACCTTCTTCTTTGACAAGCAGCAATGCTCCTCAACATGGATTTGTGTTTTGGATCAGGATTCACTTGGCAGATGGTCTTGAATTCTTCTTCTTGTCTTCAGAAGTAGCTGAAGTCTTCTACAAGTTGAGCAGATAACATGACTTGGAGGTGCTCACCTATTTTTGTTGCTGCAAAAGAAAACCGAACTATAGCAATGCAGGTGCAATGCAACTATAGCAATGCAAATGCAAAACAACTCCTCTTCTCCTCCAAGGCTGCAGTGTTCTGCAGGCACACGCCATGGTGATCCTTGACAATGTTTTGCATTAGTAATGCCTGCATTTGACCCAGGCATTTGATCTTGACATGGTTGTGGATGTTGCAAGGAAGAAGGTTTAGGGTTTTATGTGTTGAATTCACATATCCCCAGAACTTCTCTCCTCCTCAGTAGACACCTTTTGTAATACACCTTTTGACATTTCTCTCCTCTGTTTGTTGATGATCCAGAAATTGAATTGTTGATTTTCAAATCAAATCTTCTGTCTAAGCTACCCTTATGTGCTGCAACCTGTTGTGTATCATATTGTTACATTCATTTCCACTACAATGCATAGTATTTTGTGAGTCCATTTCCACTAATTCTTGTTTGTTCCATGTGATTTTTAAGGACTTGTAGATCTTGCTTTTCACAGGTGGAAGTGTGTGATTTGTGAATTGAACAGTCAGTCAAGAGCTGTTATGTTAGGACCCACTGGTGGAACTAAGGCAAGTGGGACTGTGATCTCTTTGTTAGTGGTCTTGTCTTGTTGCTTTCAGACATGTGATAGAAACTCAGGATACAGATTTATTGGTTGCCCAAATTTTGGGCAGATTCTTATGTATTTATCTCATCTGCATCAGGAGCTGATGAAGTCAGTGGGTAGTCATGGCAGCTTGACAGTGCTATTCATGATGAAGATGATGGTCTGACACTTTTTGACTGACTCTCACAAGCCTATGACTGCACTCATGTTATACCTTCAAAGTGTCGTGGAGATTTAAATGCAACCTCATTGATATGTATTGGTCTTACTTTGTATATAAGCCAAGTGCAGGAGGCAAAAGGATGTAAGGGGAGTAACAGTCAGACCAATTTTACCTTATCTGACAGGAACACTGATCTCCAGTTTGTGCGTATTAAGTCAAGTACAGCCACACTAGAGAACAGGAGTCTGGTGCAGTGTGGTGTGGGTTCTCACTCCAAGAAAACCTAACTTTAACTGAAAAATCATCACAGAAGCTCTCACTTTCTCTGTCTTCTTCTTCTAGAACTTTTCAATTTTGACCTCATGACTTTCTGAAGCAACAGCATCATCATAATGCCTCAACTCCACACATTGCCATTCATTTAAACAGGACTCCACAGCAAGCAGCTCTGTATCAATGTTAGTCTCACTAGCACTTGACATATCCGTCAACACAAAAAAGATGAAGAAAATAACCTTGAAAACAGACAAGATGCCCATTTTTCAATGAGGGCATGAATGACAAGATGATGGTTAAGCTCACATTTGGAGCAAGACATACAAGATTCCCCTGTCAGTCTCTTTGCATCCCTCTCTCATTATTGGCATTTGTTCTTGTTTGATAGTTCTTAACTACATCTAAACATGTTCATCATCCTAAACCTTAATGTATTGCTTGTAGAGCACTTGCTCCAGTTCATCAAACATGTAATCCAGGTTGCTCAGAAAGAAAATATCTCCCCAATTGGAGACATTATGGATCTGTATGGTCCTGCCCATGTTGGGTCCAAGCAAACCTTTCTTCCTTCATGGATGCTTCATCTTCATGTAAAGAACTGATGAAATTTTTGGTAGTGTATTTTCTTGTCACATCTCATGCATAACCAAAATTGATGCGACGTGACACAAAAATCAAACGTATGAGAATAACCAAATTTGATGAGACATGACACACAAATCAAATGATTTTGAAGATGGAAGGGGAAATGGAAGATCGTCTTCAAAGGATTGCAATTCCCTTCACATGTTAGGTGTCTAGTATGTCACATTTGAGAAAATTGATGTTATCGAGGATCCTCAATAGCACTTCATAAATCCTTTTGATCAAGTACTTTGCATTGTGCAAATTGTTTGCACGACCAAGAAGAACCATCCTAGGTGTAATATTCCATCAATGTTGTTGCAAAAACCAAATGGTCATGAGTATTGTTCTCAAAATTCCACAATTCCAAATTACATCAAGTGCTAGAGATCATTCTAAAACCCCAAACACACCATGTTTATTTTTATCAAATTCAACAATGAAGCACTTCGAATATTAGTTTGCAACAACCTATATGAAGTGTACGACATAATTTTAATTTCAACAATAGTAAACCATTTTGGTGATTTGTGATAAAATGATGTGGAACTTATTGGATATGTTATAATGGGGGACAATGTAGATACATTTAAAGCCAATTCCATATGTAATATGATGTACTTGGTCACACATTTTAGATTTTGGATTTGTTATTTTGCATGTTATGACATGTTTTATTATCACGACATTATTTTGGGCATTAAAAAGATTATAACTATCAACATCATTTTGCAAGCATAAGTATTTGATAAGTTGTTAGTTGTGAACTAATTTGTGAGTGATAAATGTCATAGTTATTTGTCACAAAAATTAAAATAGTAAATTATCAATTCATTTGACAAGTAAATTGGAATACATTTGAAAATAAAGAAAAAATACATTGTAAAAGATGTGTACTCAAAACATAACTATTGGTGCACATACTACTAATTAGTTTATCTTTTTATGAGGTTGAATTCAACATCAAATGCATTTTCAAAATGTTAAAATTTTCGATTTGAAAGCTCCAAAATAATGTTTAAATGAATTTTTATTAGTTAGTGAAATGGTATTTTATCTATTGAATACCTATTAAATATCACCTCCAAAAAAGAAATACTTAAAATTTTCCATCATTAAAAGACAATTGTCCAATTTTTCATATAATACTCAATGCCATCAACATCTTCAGAAAGACAACAATAATTTCAAATATATTATTGTAATGCTTTTTGGTATATCACATTGTGTGCATATACCCTTTTCATTATGTGATGGCATGCATTGCGTGTCATGACATTTAATTGTTACAACAAGTTTATTTTCAAGAGTATGATGTGTAATTGGTCATGAATAAAATATCTTAAAAATAATTAATTTCATTTCTATTGATTGCCTATTTGTATGCATGATATGCATTTTGCAAGTGTTCTTAATGGATATCCCAAGTTCGTTCAAAGCATCAACAAAACCATGACAACATGCAAACTTGGAGATGTAATGTTTAATCACCTTCATTTTGTTTTCAAGATTCTTGTCAGCTTGTTTGCACATGTTGGAGGTTGACTTTTATTGTAGCGTTGTTAGACACTACACCAAAATGTTGTCAAATTTTTTCCACTACTAGTCACATTTTTGCAAAATGTGAAAATATAACTTGTAAAAGTAGTAATCTTCTTCAACAACAAAGCTTTTCCCCTTTTTTTACTTTGTATTTGTTGGGCCAAAAACTAAAATACTTGTTGAAAGCAACATGCCAAACTCCAAAGCTTCCGAAGATGCTTTTACGAAGCTTGATGGCACCATTCCTTCTTTCTCTTGATGTTAGAAATGGTCAAATACTGGGTTTCAGGAGCACTTATATGATATATGAAAGTGTCAATGGAAACATACATTTCTTTCGAAGCTAAGAAACTTTATTACTGGTGGAGTTCTGGGTGGGGCTTAAGTTTTTGGGGTTTTTTTTTCACACCCATCAGTTGAAAAAAAAACCTCAAAAACTTGAAGAGCCGTTTGGTTACTATCTTGTAGATGCCACAAAGATCCCTGGATGTAAGTTCCATCCTCCAAATACACTAGGAAATATTTATTTTGGTGATATATAATTTTATGTGCTTTGAAATTTTTTCCTCAATGTATGGTAGATCCTTCAAATACACGAGGAAATTTCTATGTTGGTGTAATATATATATTTTTTGTGTTCGTCAATAATTTTGACCCTTTTGGACCTCATCAAGAGCCTTCATTGAGAGAGTTCTAGAAGACTGTTCAGAAATATTACAATTGCAAATCAAGTCACAGAAGCATTAAAATTTACAACATGCACTTTGATTGTTGCAAAGACAAGTGTAGGGGGAGAAGAATATGAGGAGGAAAAAGGAGACGTAGTCTGATTCTGAACGGCGACATTGAAGCAAAACCAGCAGCAGTACCAGAAGTAGCAGAGCTGCTGCCATTACCTGTATCACTTGTCTCCATCACAATCAGTAAATCGCTCTGCTGAAGCTGATGTAATTACCAGTCACTTACCTCTATATCACCCATTCCATCTGACTACGCTGCCTTCCTGCAGCTGGTTTTCATTTTCCTCATTTGTTTCCTTCATCAAAGTGGCATTCATCTTGAAATATATGAGTAGCTTACCTAACTGGCAACTGAATGGACATACTAGAACAACAAATTTGTGTGACTAGATGCATCCAGTCTAATACCTGCATATACATTTATGAAAGATGTACCTGGAGGTTCGTAACAGGCAAGGATTCTCATAAGACTGCATATTACATGCCCAATGCAATACACCTGCCACCACGCGATTTACACCACTCCACATCAGATTAAACGCCTGCAGTTCCATTCTGAACAGCTGGTCTAGCTTCTGCTTAATGGAGCCACTTATCTTCTTTCATTCTAGTCTATAGTGTAAGGGTACTAATAGTCAACCCACCCAAGTCTGTCTCCAACATTAAGTCACCATCATTGTGAGAAGCAGGTTGCAAGGACCCAGAAAGTATCAGTTGCACCAAGAAACTTAATTATTGAGGATTATCATCTGGCACATCCTCTAGGCAATATGTAAGCTTCAAAACTATAGCAATGTAATCCACCAACAGTTGGCAGATTATAGGAAACTGAGGATGCTCTACAGCGTTTGTGGCCCAACATTTCTCAATGAGTGCATAAAGATTACCAAGACAATAGTCCACATCTGGAAAACATCAGTCCCACTCTGTCACAGATGCTCTGAAGAATATCTCTTAGTGGTATGTCTTTGAAGGGGACTTTCCCAGTGAGTACCTCAAAGAATATCAAAGAATATACACACCTACTAATTTTGATTTTGTCTCTGTTCTCCTCATCTTCAAATGCCTCAGGTGCACTCCACCAGGTTGTGCCCACCAATGGCATGGTCGTACCCAGAGTCATGCAACTTAATTTTGACTGGCAAAAGTCTCAAAGTTCAACTTGCACAGATGACAAGGTATCCAGAACCTTTATAAGTACATTGGTTGCCTTCAAATCACAGTGCATCACCCACTCTCATGCAAGTAATTCATAGCCACTGCTATCTGTAGCATCATATTGCTTCCAGCAGTCGAAAGCTGTTTCTTCTTTTTCGTCATATAAGCATATAATGCTACAGATAGCAGAGGGCATGAATTATTTGCTCATGAGCTCAAAAACCACGAAAGGCTAGCTCTCCTGGACTCCAAAACCTCTGAATTGCATAACATTTGGCTGCTGCAACTTATAAAACAAACTTGCATCTTTCTCTTCTGTGTGCTCGTTTATGTAGTTGACTTGGAAAACCGTAGCAGCTGCCATCAATCCAAGGATTTTACACTTTAGCACTGTTAGTAACAATCCACCCCCAAGACAAAGCTTGTAAGAAATTTCCACATCAACTGGAAGGTTGCTAATGTATTCCATCACTGGAAATCGCTGCCTTCAGTTTCTCTGAAAGATGTTTGTAACATTTACTAAACTTGAGGGAAAAAAAACCTCTTCGGTCCTCTTTCATGCTAAGAATCTACTGCTATACTGCAGCTTCCAACGCGCCATAAAGCACTCAAGGCCCCTACAAGTCTGTAACAACACCTAACTGCCTCTACAGATTAGAAACAACAGCTTTACATTGTTTTGGTGTTACAGAATGTGGCATGGATCAAACTCTCTTGAAATTTGTACACTCTCACTGACCACCCAATAACAGTCAGTTGCAACAAGGTAATATATCCTTCAATAACAGACAGTTGCTTGCCAATGACACTCCTCAGCAGAGGACCATCTACAATTTCTACAGACTCAACACACCTCTCAAGTTCCCTCAGACACTTGCACAAAATGAGCTACTTGTCAACTGTTCCTTAAACCATTCTCTTGACTGGACACTCACGCAATTTCCTCAACTTCTTACCCTCACATATCATTTTGTATTGAACCTCAGTACCTCAACCAGCTGACGAGTTCAAGACCTCCAAGCCGGCTTCTTATTCACCAGTACAACGGCTCACCACCGCACATGAGCAACTCAGCCGCCGGATAAGCTTCACGCATCTTAACCGAAATCCCGCGCTCAACACCTTGCTAATACAGCGCCCAACACGTCCGTTAAAGCAAATCACATACATAGCACATGCACACTACAACACACATCCTTCATCTCCTCATCACACCCCCATCCATAACGCCGAAGGCAGCTGGCATCTTATGGAAGACATGCGCCTTGCCACCAATTCGCCGTCCCGCCGAAAGTTGACCTAACATTCACGTAACCCTAAAACCAGTAACCCTAAAACTAACTCGTCCACACAATACTATCAGGTAGGCTGTTTCACACGGATCTTTAATCTGGTCACACCTATTTCCTGGAGCGCGTGTTGAATCAAACGATTCTACAAGAATCAGTCAGTAGACGAGTTTCTACGTCTGCCCTTTGGGTTATCTATGTAGGTGAGAAGAGAAGAACTTTGGGAAAAGGATATGGGTTAAAGTGAGGTGCCATTGGGAACACCCTTGGGGAGCACATTCAGAACTTCACGAACATCGTGGAGAACACCTTGACATGCTGGGAACATCATTGAAAATAGATGGGAACAGGCTGGGAACATGATACGAATACAAGAATTTAAAAATTCCATCCCCACACTAGACTGCTTTCTATTCTGTGAAGTGTGGCTGTGCTTGACTGAATACATACAAACTATAGAGCAGGGTTCCTGTGTAAAATTGGTCTGACTGATGCTCCTCTTGCATCCTTTTTGCTCTTGCACTTCGCTTACTTCCTGAGTAAGACCACTACATATCAATGAGATTGCAGAGAAATTTCCACAACGCTTTTTAAGGTAACATGAATGCAATCATAAATAACCTTTGTGAGAGTCGATCACAAATTGTTGGACCATCATTTTCATCACGAATAGCAGTGACAAGCTGTCACAACTACCCACTGACTTCATCAACTTCTGATGTGGGTGAGGAAAGTCCACAAGAATTTGCCCGAAATTTGGGCAAATCATTGTCTTGCGTCCTAAGTTTCGCAACAGTCAGAGAGTTTCCATGGCTATGGTGTTTCATTGGTTGCATGCACCGAATGCTTGTGGGTATCGTCATCTTAACATCCTTTCGATTTCAAAAATTTTGAGATTTTCTCCAAATCCTCTGAGATGTAACAGTTTCCAGATTCAAGATATCTGAGATTTTCTCCACATCTGAGATGTAAAAGTTTCCAGATCCAAGATGTAAGAGTTTGCAAATCTGAGCATTGAGAGTCTTGTGCAAAGCAGGAAAAGACCTGTTTGCATCTCTCCTCTGCTCCCAAGCATTCTATCTATCTGCATTTCCCCTGCTTGCCTGCTGCCTCCATGACCACTCCAGATCATGCCCCAATTCTAACTACAACACAGGGTGATTGTCAGATTCCAGTTCCTTTGACCAGCCAAGGACCAGTACCAAATTCTTCTTCTTCCTCCTCATCATCTTCCTTGACATTTTGCTCAGTTTCTTCTTCCTCAGTGGGAGTCATAAAATCAAAGCTCAAATGCCAAGGTGAATGGTTGTCTCAGCTCCTCCCTAGAGAGGACTTCAGCTAGATCACACCTTTCTCAACCAGGACATTGAGGTGACAAAAAAATGACAAATTATACCACTTCTTGAGATGAATCTTGTACACTGAAGCAAAACCTAGCTAGCAAAATAGAAATTCCAAAGCACTTCATCTTCGAATGTCAAATTCAGATTACTCTCACCAACTACATCTATGAGCCAAATACAACATGAGCAAGGGTATTTAGCTCATAAGTATAGAGATGACAGTATAAAATAAGTGTCCACAACATAAGTCAGTACTACTATGATCCAAATTACTTTCAGAAACAGCATTGCCATTATCAACTCCTAGCAAAGGCAATGACAGACGCATTGGAATATCGTCTTCATGGTCTGTATAATTTGGTGTCCCCTCAAAATGACAACCTTCCTCAACAGATTCCATCAGCATTCACAACTCATGTCTGTGCAAAACACTTAATCCTCTGCTCTGTTGTTGAATTCATCAAGCATCTTCAACACCTGCATGTTTACATCAAACATATGCATCAGAAATGTATGCAGAAAACAGTTGCAAGGGGTTGAGTAAAAATGTCATCATATAGAGATGACACAGTACAACATTTCTACAACACAGCTACACAGTTCATTTCTCATGAATCTCAACATAATACTCAAAACATTTTAATGCACAATGAAGGCTACCCACCATGATTTCATAGCCATATTCAAAGCCTGTGGTTGCCTTGAGAACTGGATATTGCTTCAACACTGCTTGCTTCACTGCCCTTTCATCCTCCAGAATGCATGCTTTGGTGAGCATTTTTATCAAGCACTGCTTATGTAATCTGCACCCATTCTATCAATCTGACAGTAGTGTTTTTGCAGCTTTTATAATATCTTCAGTGTTGGTAGAATTGTGTGTCTGTGTCCTGGAACTTCTGTTCATATATCCTTACAGAGCAAACCTGGCAGGCATGCAATTTTCCAATTTATGGTACAGCTCTACACAGGGTGGTTTACCAAGCTGCTGAAGAATGTGGAGAGGCTGGGTGGTAGAGCCAAAACTGTATCAAACCTTGGAATTTTGAAGATCAAATTGACAGTTTATCTGTGGGGATTGTCAAATTTCAACATTCATAGAATGCTCCATAAGGACCAAGGAAGCTTGTCAACCACTTAAATGGCATATTGTGCAAGGGTAGAGAGGAGATCAGGAAACGTGGAGTCTGAGATCCCCTACTCCCAAATGATTTCACTACTGGTGCAAACAACTGCCTACACATTCCTCTCATACTTCAGGTGAATTATTCAGAATGTCCAGACCTGTCCCTTAAATCCATCACAAAAAACTTTCTTAAGCTGACAGCAAATAACGGTATAAGATACCTCTAGACTCAGGACTCCTGCCAGATGCTATGGATTCTTACATTGCTAAGAACTGCAGTTGGTGAGCAAAGGTAGAAGACAAGCCAGCCTGATTACTTATGTTTCATTGATGTAGAGAATCCAAGGGCACCTATAAATGTTACCATTTTTCTGGCATGGCTCTACAACAATCCAGTTGCAAAACTATTGCTACAAGCTCCTCCAAATAAATCAATCAGCACCTTGTTGAATAGTGTCCCATTTCTTGTACCTTGTAAAAGAGTCTCTCATTTCTTTCCATCCCAAACAAGTTAGAATGGTCGATCAGCCTGGTCAACAATACATCTTAAGTGAGACTTGAACTAAGTCTTTACTTTCACTTGCTCCCTCCAAGGAAAAATCTACATAATATTTGTAAGGCCAGATGCATCCAGTCTAAGACCTGCATGTATGTTTGTGAGAGATGTACCTGGAGGTTCATAACAGGCAATTTTTCTCCAATAGATTCCCATAAGACCACATATTACATGCCAAATGCAATACGGGGACCACCAGGCAATTTACACCACACCACATCAGATTAAATGCCTACAGTCCCATTCTGAACAGCTGGTCTAGCTTATGCTCTATAGGGCCATTTGTCTTCTTTCAATGTAGTCTGTAGTGTAAGTGTACTACTAGTGAAGCCACCTAAGTTTGTCTCCTACATTAAGTCACCACCGTTGTCAGATGCAGCATCTTGCAAGGCCCTGGAAAGTATTAGTTGCACCCAGGATACTCTATTGTTGAGGATAATCAGGTGGTACATCCTCTCCACCACAGGGATGCTTCAAAACAATAGCCTTGTAAGCCACCAACAGTTGGCAGATTATATGAAACTGAGGATGATCTACAGCATTTGTGGCCCAACATTTCTCAATGAGCACAGAAAGTTACGAGGACATTATTCCACATCTGGAAAACCCTAGTCTCACTCTGTCACAAATGCTCTGAAGAACATTTGTTGGGACTTTCCCATTGAGTACCACAAAGAGAATAATTGCAAAGCTATACACACCTGATGATTTTATGTCCTTGTCTCTGTTCTCCTCATCTTCAAATACCTCAGGTGCCCTCCACTGGGTTTGTACCCACCAATGGTATGGTTGTACCCAAAACAGTGCGGCTGCAATTTTGACAGGCAACAGTGTTGGAGTTGAACTTACACAGATGACAAGGAAAAGTGTGCATCCTGATCCTCCACAATATTTCAAAGAACATTGCTCACCTTCGAGTAACAGTGCATCACCCGACTCTCATACAGGTAATTCACAGCCACTGCTATCTGTAGCATTATATAAATAGCTTCCGGAAGTAGAAGAGCAGGTACTTGGCCAAATTTCTTCTTTTTCATCATCTAAGTATCTAATGCTACAGATAGCAGAGGCCATGGATTACTTGCTCATGAGCTCCGAAACAATGATAGGCTGCCTTTGCCATCACTCCAAGGATTTTACAGTTGAGCACAGTTCTGAATGATCCACCTCCAAGACAATGCTATAAAAAAAAATCCCCACAATCAATTGGAAAGTCTATCATGTATGGATGTCCATGATTGGAAATCTCTGCCTTCAGCTTCTCTGACCGATGTTCTTCAAGCTTTGCAAAATTTGAGGTAAAAGTTATACTTCTGTACTCTTTCATCCTAAGAATCAAGCTATAAAAGTCACTTCTAGATGCTTCTTCAACATTTGAATCCAAGGAAACCAAGGACAGACCACCTATCATGTTTGTCTTTATCCAGGAACGCAACATGTTGACAATGCAGGAAACTCCCTCAGGTGGAGGATGAAAGATGAGAATGGGAAGAGGGGATCACTGACATCCACCATAACTTCTGGGTCCATTGTGTCACCAACAGCTGGCCACACAACATGATATGCCTCAATTCCATGAGCTGTTTCAGAAGGAAGATCCACAGAATCACCCTCACTAAATACATACTTGTCAAGGTACTTGAAGCAGGACAAGAAATTGTTGGCAAGGAATGTGCACAATGATTTGATAAACTTGACCATTCCCCAATACAAACTCAATTTGTCCTCACCATATCTTGACCTTCATAATATATACCCCTCAGAGACAAGATATTGGAACATGATCCTTAAGCAAAGACAAGCAAATATCCCTTCTATACAAACCATCTGCAACTAGATCCAATCCAGACATGCTAGCTGCTGCTGCAAGAAGAGGTACCAGTGAGGGACTGCTATTCTGAAAATTTAGATTGCGTTTTGAGCCCTCAGGCCTACCTCCACTAAAGAAGAGAGAGAAAAAAAAGGCCTAAGAAAAAAATGAGAGAGGAAAAAAAAAAAGCATGTGAAAAAAAAGGGCCCAAGAATTTAAAAAATTGATGGCTAGAGGACAGTTTCATCCCATCATGGAATCCCAGACCAGGATTTTTTGGATGGTGCACTGGTGGGTGCCGGCTCGCTCAAGCCCCAACTTTTGTGATTCATATCTGCCCCACGCATGGTCTTTTTTTAATCTAACTTATTATTTGTTTTTCATTACAAGGTTGCTAGTCGTGTTTAGGAGTTTTCAGATGCATTGACATACTAAAATGTAATTACATTGTGTTATAGTCAACAATTGAAGGCATTATAAAATCTTGTTTCGTTTGGTTGTATTGCAACTATAAATGTTTTCAAACCACATGCATTAAATCTTAAGTTTCAACATTTTATACCTTTTTTTTTTTAAATCATTATTTTACAAGAATGAGTTTAGAGCTTGAAAGAAGGTTAAAGGATGAAAGAAGGGCTCAAGCAAGGTCACTTTATAAAAAAACTCCAATACGCAGGATTATTTTTTTAATTCTTTATTGTTTATGAATTTTTACAGATATTGGAACTGGATTTGTGAGGACCAGTTTTGACTGTTCTCAAATGAGTGAGAACAGAGTACCTTGAGAACCAAATTATGATATATATTTTAAAATATTGAAATTTGAGTCGAATCTCTTCAACATATTTTTTATAAAAAAATCACCAATCGACCCCCTTCTCACATAAAGGCATAAAGCACCAGAACCAATGATTCTCCAAAAAAAATAAAAACCACCCAACACTGGTTTACTCCTTAAGAGAACAAGGAATTTTACTTCTTCCAGTAGGCACAATTTTTCCCACCTCCCTTTTAGGAGTAGGGCTTATGTAGGGCTTATATCGTTCATTTGAATATTCATTGATGGGACATTTTTTCCTCTGCTGAGGTCCTCCCGACACGCATATTTTAACATGTTCCAGAACTCATTTAGAGCCATAAGAGAGAGCTCTAGAGAACTCTTCAGAAAGATTACTGTTGCAGATCAAGTCATGGACGTGTCATAACTGAAAGCATGGTCTTTGATTATTGCAAAGAGTCAAAGTGTAGGGGGAGTAGAATATGAGGAAAAAGGAGCCGCAATGGTGATGACGCAGAGTGGTGACACTAAAGCCAAGGGGCAGCAGCGTGGGGGGAGGGGGGGGCGGGTAGCGCAGCACGAGCCATTTTCAGAGCTGCACTAGCTGCCATTACCAGAGTCACTTACCTCCGTGGCAACCACTTCATATGACAATGATTTTAGAAGGCCCTGCTTTTCATTTCCATCATCTTGTTTTCTTAGTCAAAAGTCTCTTTCATCTTCATATGGGTAGTCTATCTACCTGCCAATTGAATGGACATGTTAAACATTTTCATTGTTCCCTATTCTCAGATGGATGCTCACTTATCTCAGGGTCAAAGTGAAAAATCCACATGTAGAATGGTTGTGTTGTGCTTTTTAACACCCTCGAGAGATGAGTTTAAAAAGTAGCCATACTTTAAAGGAGTGAATTCTTCACAATTTCGGGTGATGTAGACTGTGTAACTGCACTGATACTGAGATTTACTCTTGTAACCTGGGAGTAGGGGAGTGCATAGTGCATACTAGTGTCAGCAAGAAGTGAGAAAATTTGTCGTGTTCACTGTGCCGCCAAGGACAATGATGCACAATGATGCACAATGATGCACGACTCAGCATTAGCGTAATAACGCATGCTTGCACCTCATCTTACATTATTAGTTATTCTTCTCTGTCCATGTCCATTTTCTTGCCGCTAATTGATAGAGAGATTGTGCAAGTCCCAAATTTATCCACAATTCTTTAATCTATAATACAAATTGCAGACCATAGTATATCAACTTAATGAGATGTTGGAAAGATCTTGAAAGTAGCTGGAGTTTCACTTGGGGGCTTTTGAGTCATTTCTCTTCTAAGCACACTCTTCTGATACTGCCAGAAGGCTTGCCAATTTCCCAATTGATTCCTTCATTTTTTCCACTGTGTTACCAAAAAAGTCTGACTTCGTCTACCACAGATTTTAGTTTCTCCTGAGGTGGTACCTGGAGGATGCAATTTTAACAATTTTTTAGTTCAAGAGTGGGTTTTCAAAGATGTAGGACTACTAAGTAGCGGTTAGTTCAAATCATAAACATGGATACTAGTTGATACCAATTGTACTCCATGTTCCATCTTCCTGAGTGCAGGAATCTAGGGGCAGATAAGAGTTTGCCATGCCTATCACCCTTGAGAAGTGTGCACTAGTAACAAGGTTGCAGTGGCCCAAAGGGTGAAGAGACTTTTTCTCATTCTGATATCTGATTTACTTTTATAGCAGATGAGATGAACATTACTCTTTTTTCTTCTCATTGTGATAGTAACAATGACAAAGCAACCGTAATGCAGACCATTGAGTTCAATTAATATGAGACAAGAAAAAGCTATTTTCCCTGTGGTCTTCCTTCCGCATAAAAACAATGATACAGAAACAGATCTCACCTGGATAGCATCAGAGCCAAATAGACCTTCCTTAAGATTCTTGGTGTCCGGCAACACAAAATCTAATGCCTCTCAAAAAGTTTGTCTACTAGATATTCTAAACAATTTCAAATCTATTAACCAAAATATCTATAATACCCTCGGTATCATGTTGGAGGTTTTCATGACCCTCCGTAAGACATTGAACTTGCAATGCAAGCCCTCCAGAGGGTGAAATATATATACAGCTGCAAGTATTTAGGTGAAATTGAAGAGAGAACTTTGACTCCATTCCTATAGATGAACTAAGGTGTAGACAGTAATCAGAGGACAAAGCTTCCAGGATCCTTGTAGTTTCCTAGGGTCCTTGACATTGCATTCCAAAACAAAGTGCATCCTCCACAAGGCTGTACCCACCAACAATGTGGTTGTCCCCAGAGCTGTGCAGCTTTAATTTGACATGCAAAAGTCTTAGATTTTAACTTGCACAGATGACAAGGAGAGGTATCCATCCTCATCCTCCACAAAATTTATACGAACATTGCTTGCCTTCAAGTCATGGTGCATCACCTCACCCTCATGCAGGTAATTCACAGCCACTGCTATCTGTAGCATTATATAATAGATTCCAGCAATGGAAGAGCAGGTGCTTGGCCAGATTTCTTCTTTTCCATCATCTAAGTATCTAATGCTACAGATAGCAGAGGCCATGGATTACTTGCTCATGAGCTCCAAAACAATGACAGGCTGCCTTCCCTAGACTGCATAACCTACAAACAAACCAACATTTGGGTGTTGCAACTTTGAAAACAGACTTGCTTCTTGCTCTTCTGCATCCTTGTTTATGTGGTTGACTTGGATAACCTTAGCAGATTGCCATAACTCCAAGGATTTTACAGTTGAGTGCAGCTCCAAATGATCCACCTGCAAGAAAATGCTTCTTTTAAAAATCCCACATCAATTGAAAAGTCTATCATGTATGGACATCCATGGTTGGAAATTTCTGCCTCCGGTTTTTTGAAAGATGTTTACCAAGTTCTGCAAAATTCGAGGTAAAAAGTATACTTCTGCTGTATCCTTTTCATGCTAAGAATTGAGCTGTCAATGTCACTTCCAGACTTTTCTTCAACACTTCAATCTGCGGAAACCAAGGGTGGACCATATATCATGTTTATCTTTGCCTGAACCAACACATTGACACAGGCGAGAAACTCCCTCAGGTGGAGGACAACTGAAGCAGAATCAGAGGAGGTGATCACTTACACCCACCAAAACTTCTGGGTCCATGTGTCAACAAGATCTGACCACACAACACGATTCAGCCTCAATTCCACCAGAAGATCTATGAAATCACCCTCACTAAATACATACTTGTTGAAGTACTTGAACCTGGTCAAGTAATCATTTGCAAGGACATTGCAGAACAATTTGTTAAACTTGACCCTTTCACAATACAAACTTAATGTAGTACTCACCATATCTTGACATTCAGTGTACAGATCCCTCTGGGACACCATATTGGAACATGACCCTTTCTCAAAGAAGAACAAATCTCCATTCTATACAAACCATCCTTGACTAGATTGAATCCAGATGTGCAAGCTGCTGCTGTGAGAAGGGGTAGCAGTGATGGGCTACTATTGTGAGGCTTCCAAAACCTTCACAAGATGCTTAAGTCCCACTGTGACCAAAAATGAAGTAAAATACAACTGTAATTAGTAACACACTAATGTAACATGATTGTTATCAAATGCAGAGTTGCAGTAATACAATAACAATCACCTTCTCAATCACATGGGCTCCATTCTCCTGTGACACATCAACCTACACATCAATATAAACCTACTGAAGCTAATACATTCAGCCCTGCATTTCATCAATGTTCGAATCTGGTACAGATCCGACCCTCAAGGTCGTTTCATAGTATTGCATGATACATCTCTCAGCCTAGCCATTCCTGTCTCTCACACATGCACGCACTACATAACCAGATGCTCAAACATAGACCATCAGACCAACAACTACGGTGCTTGAGAACACCGATATTCTCTTTATCAACTGGGAATTCCTCAACAGATCAGACCCTCAAGGTCGTTTCATAGTATTGTATGTTTCGTCCCTCAGCCTACCCATTCCCATCTCTCACACATGCACACATTACATAGCCAGATGCTCAGACATAGACAATCAGACCAACAACGACTGTGCTTGAGAACACTGATACTCTCTTTATCAACTGGGAATCGCTCAACAGACGACTCACGTGCTACAAGAACTCTTACTCCAGAGGGCTTCGCAAACTCACATCAGCTGGTGACCTAATCAAACACATGAAGAAACATAATCCCTACATCTCTTGAACCGCTCAACTCTTATACCCTGGAAATATGATTTTCACATCACTTACAACTCTTTCTGCAACTTATGACACTCTGGCATAATACTCCCCAATCTCACCTGCAGCCTTCACTCGCTGAAGTTATCATCACTTCTTCCATGCCGTTTTCCTCTTTATTGATTCACGCGTTGCAGGTGGTCAAGGACTAAGCGCAGCAGAGATTAAGAAGTCCCTACTGCCTCCTACAGTACATGCTAAACTATGATCACACCACCACACACTCGGAGACCACACAAGCGAGCAAACGGCATAGATAGTCTAGAGACACAAACCTCCCTATCGAGCTCTACCTTGCGTACTACGCTTGCTCCTCTTATTCTCACGCTCAGAACCCCGCACAGCCACACACCAGGTTCTGGCTAAGTGCATGAATGTCACAGAAAACTTCCCCGCGTATCAAATAGCCAAAAATAGCGCTTGCTCTAGCCTGCAAAATAACGAAACAAACACAACAAAACCACAGGCGAGAATCTCCTCGCCAAATTGCTTATTTTAAGTACCTCTCCTTGTCATGAAAGCGCAGCAGCTGCCAAATCTGAGCAACACAACAGTCAGAGTAGACTGGGTCTGCTCTGTTTTGCCGAAAGTTGAATGGTTCAACAGCCCTAATCAACAACCCTTTTCACACTTTTCACATTACACGTCCTCTTCACTGCATATACCGATGTCTTCTAGACAGACACGTAACCGGTTTTGGTGTCTAAAGCCCGCTTTACACTAGGAGTCAGGGCCAATGTTCAACCCAAATCCAGCATTCCTATTGGTGCAAAAGTTGATATCAGCCCCAAGAGCTTTACACTAAGAGTCGAGGCTGAGATAGAAAAAAACTTTTCAATCTGCCCAAAGTACTAATAAATGCTAAACTTTATGGCCTTGTATTGGCCCCAAGGCTGAAAAAAAGGATACCATCACATTTGGGAGGCCAAATTACAACCCTTAGGGCCAATGTTCCAGCATTATTAATATCCTGACGTCAATGTTCCAGCATTATTAATATCCTGACGTCAATGTTCTAGCATTTATTAGTAAGTGGGGGCCAATTTGCAACCCAAGAATGCTCAAAGTTGGCCCCGAGATTTTTTGGCCTTGACTCCTAGTGTAAAGGAGGCCTAAGTACCACTTCAGGGTAATTTCCTGGTGGGGACAAGCAGCCCCTACAGTTTTAAATTGAATGAACGTCATGGAATGCGGGTTTTGTGGACGGTGGAGAAAGAGGTTACAAGTTTGGAACAGGCCCTGGAAGAACCCATCACCACTTGGTGCCTCTCCCCCACCAGGTTTGTCACATTCCTGGGTGGAACAGGCGTGTTCCGTACCCAGTTTTGGTGTCCTATTTAGATACCATTTTTAGGGCTTTTCTGTAGGTGGGACAGTAATCAGTGATCTGCTGGCTCCACGTTTTGTTCTGCCAGCTTCAGCGAGCAATGTAAGGGCTCAGTGACCTAGCCTCCATGAGTGCACCAGTTCCGTTTTATATGAACTAGGGTTCATCCCTCTTACTGAACCTGGTGGAGTTAGAGAGGTTTGGTAAAATTATTGTTTGGGTTCATCCCCTTAATCATCAAAAACAGAAATCACTCATGTATCTACCTTGCTTGCCCAACTACCCAATTCCCATTCACCCATACTACCCACCTATGTCACTAACCCAAGCTACCTATCTACACCATCAATTTTCAAAGGTTTTTTTTTGTTTTTCTCTATGGTTGTTGCCATTGTCGCAAGGAGAAAAAGTTGTTGAATGTATTGTCATTGTTGAAACTTAGGGACAAGAGTGGTATCAAGGTTGGGGCTAGCTACGAAAGGCCAACAATTCAATAAGTAAACCATTTGCAAGGCATCCGGATTTGAATACAAGAAAAAATGGGGAGTTGGAAGCTCTCTAACAATGGCATCAAAGAGTTGTTGAAGATATTGCCATTGTTGAAACTTAGAAACAAGAGTTGTATCAAGGTTGGGGCTAACTACGGAAGGCTAACAATGTGAAAAGTAAACCATCTACAAGGCATCCAAATTTGAATACAATAAAATATGGGGAGTTGGAAGTTCCACGGCAATGGTGTCAAAGGTTCATTTGATGCCATTGTCAAAAAGTTTCTAGTTCCCCATTATTTCTTATGTTATTGGTATGTTACAAAAAATAGTTCGTCCTCATTTCTTTGTGTCTATCAATCTTCAATGATCTCCTACATTTCTTTGCATTTGCATTGTTGTGCTACAGTTTTGAAAAGTTTCTCTAGTTGGTGGAGGATAAGCATGATGACTTTGTGAGCTTGTTTGTTGTAAACAAGGAAAACATGGTTCTCTTTGTGCATAAGTTTTCTTTCTTTCTTTGTGCGCATAAGCTTTCTTTTTGCATGTAATTTCTTTCTTTTGTTTCTTTGTCTGTATGTCTTATTTCTTTTCCTTTTTCTTTTCTTGTTTTTCTCTCTATGTCTACATTGTTGAAGTTGTTGTCGTCTTTTGGTTGTTCTACTTGAAAAGAGGACAATGGACCCAAGCTTCTTGTTGTCTTCAAATTAGTCTATCTATAATGATAAACCCAAGTTCGTCATTGTCTTCTAACTATTATATATACAAAAGACAATAACAAGTTAGGCTTGTCATTGTCTTCATATTATTTATTGTAGTGAAAACAACAACAAGCTAGTTCATCATTGTCTTCATTTTCTTTTCACTGTAAAGGACAACGACAAGTTAATTTCTTGTTGTTTTTATTCTCATTTGGCTATAGAAAACAATGATGAATTAGCTTGTCGTTGATTTGTTTCCTATTGATATAAAAGATGACACAATCAATCACTCATTGTCATCTTGTTTCCTATTGTTATAGAAGATGATGTGAACAAGCACATATTATCATCTTCATGGTTTTTCTTCCACTTTTTATTATTTTTTTGGCAAATTTTAACAAAAAAAATTGAATTCAAACTTTAAAATTTCCCCTTTTTTTTGAAAAATAACAAAGTTTTCCCCAAATAAACATTGTTTCATGGGGTTGATTTGTTATTGATGGTGATGATGTTGTAGTATGAACAATGGCAACATGTTGATATTGATGAATACAATGTTGATGATGATGATGCTACAATAATAATAACACAAATAATTGACAATATTTAGTGAGATAAAGTTTCAAAATTTTGTTATAATTTACTATTGAAATGTTGTAAATAATGTATACTAAAATTATAAATATTATTTTTGATTAATCATTTGTGTAAAATCCAATTGAATATTATAATAAAATTAGGACTTAGGGTTCAAGATTTAAATTTTTCATAACAATTTTGAATCAATTTCAAATGTAAATTTTATATTGTTATTTAATACATTGATCCAACAACTACTAATGTTGGGGATTCATATGATCATATAAATGTAAAATTGCCATTTTTATAATATTCTAGTACAATGATAAATAATTGGAGCATCATCATTAACAACAACATCAATAACTACTACTATCATCAACAACATTAGTAACAATAGCAAAACATTAATAGTTACTGCTAGCAACATCAACAACTTTATAACAACAAGCATTAGTAATTACATTAGCAACATTAATAACAACAAAACATCAGTTATTGTTGCTAACAATAATAACAACATTGATCAACCTTAATCTTGCAATTGTTGATGATCCAAGGTTGTTAACTTTATGTGTATAAAAAAAGGTCATAACAAATTGGGGGGGTAAAGCATTACCATACCTCATAGTAAGTCACATCAAATGTAACATGTAAGTTGCCATCCTTTTTTGATATTTTTTTACAATTGTTTGTTCTAGGGGGAGCTTGAAGCTTCAAGGCAATGGTGATAATCAATGGCTACTGTCACCATTATCAAAGAGTTTCAAAGCTAATTTTTTAATATACTTTTTGGGATTGATTGTTGTCAAAAGATTTGTGTGTTTTCTTAATGATGTGCTCATAAATGAGGATAAATTTGATGAAATATAAGTAGAAGAAGAAGGAACAAAAAACATTAATTAACCAAATTATTTTGTTTTAGGATGGCACATTCTTGGAAAAAACCTAGACACTAAGAAAAACATCAACTAATGGTAACTGGCAACAAATGAATGTTATAATAAATAAATAGCAAATTGAAGGTAAGCAAAAAAATGGCATATATACTCCCACTCTTGAAGGTAAATCTTGTGTGATGAATTATGTCTTTCACATGCTAGGGTTTTAAATAGTTTAATGTCACATAAACAGTTTGAATAAGAAATCGCATCCCATTTTCATTCTTTATTCAATAATGGGGATGGGTAATTTTTTGCCCAATTTTTTTCCAAGCAATACATGTATATTAAAATAGGTGTTTCTTCCACATAATACCAAACGATACACAAATATAATGGGGTTTAGGGTGTAGGTTTTGTTTGCAAAACCCTCATTATGTTTACTATCCAATTGATTTTCTAATTGTAATACCTTAATTGTGTATAAATGAATACTTCATCATTTTGGGCAATATTCACATCATTGTAAACAATTCAAATGAATAAGGTTGGTTATGCAAGCCTCTTAAGCTTGCATGGGATGCCCACAATTGGAATTTTGAATCCACCAAGGGCAATTGAGAAAAGGAAATGCAAACCATGTGCAAATATAATGAATAAGAAATTATTCATGGCTCACAAATTTGCAAAGACATTTGTTTTTAAAGCATTTTTTTTCATCATGCATTTGAATCATGGCACTAATTTTTTTGGTCCCTAGGCTTCAAGATACCACGAAAAGAAGCTTTTATGGTGCATGCAGTCTAACTCACACTTCAACATTAACAACTTGTCACCCATCACCATATGGCAAAGGTCATAGAAATGTGACAACTTACTGAAAAAACATGGGCATTTTTTATGACTTTCCTTTGAACAAGGGTGCACCTTAACAAATATTGTTAAACATTGTAACCTAATGTATTATGGGAAATGTTTGTATCTCACCAACATTTTGTATCGTGTTCATTTTGTATAAAATTTTGTAACCTTTTACCCATTTTTATTTTTCCAATCCCAATTTGTAAACCCTTGCCCTATCATCCTATGTCATACTCCAAATGCATGTCTCAATCCATCACAAATAGGTTAAATTAAAACAAAACCAATTAGCAATACTTTCATTTTAACATGCAAACATGGACTATGGGCATGCCCCATTTTGTTTAATTTCAATTTGCAATACTTGCACCATTGAAGGTTTAGGGTCCTTGTTAAGGTGGTTGCAAATGCAAATACCATCATTATTCGTGTTATGTAATATCATCATAATATCCTTCTTGCAATACATCCATAAAATTATATTATGTAACCTCACCCAAAGCCTCTTTGATTTGATAGGATTTCATTGTGAACGTAATGCAAATATTTCTTCCCCATCATCTAAGGTTATTTAGGTGCATCTTTTCCACCAAACACAAACGTTTGTATCTAGTGGACCAAATGCAATGGGAAATATTTAGAATATAATTAGAAGTATAAAATTTAAAGGCTTAATAATATATATCACCACTTGTTATAAATAATAAATACAACTTGATATAATAATATATCTCATGTAGCACCAAAAGTGGTGATCAATCACAAAAGGATTTAATCAAATTTATTTATAAAATAAATAGAAAAGTAAACAATTTAGGAATCCTATTACATGTTAGCCAACCACTAAAGCATGTTAACTAAATGGTGATTTCAAATAAAGAAAGTTAGAAATCCAAAAATCTAAGGGATTTCATAAATGTGGTGATTTTTATAAAAAATATCCAAACAATTCCCTTGACCATGTTCCTTAGGATTTAGAAAAAACAGAAATGGAAAATTTTTTCCATAAAAAAATCGTTTCATTTCAATATTAATATAATTATGTCCTAGGGTTTAAGGTTAATTTGAATAAATGGTGTATCTAAAATTTAATGGTATTACTTATTTCTTGAATTACAAACTTGCAATATTGATATGTAATATTTATTAATATTTTTTATCCTATAATACTTGACAATATGTTTAATTATTATCACACATAATATAAATATGATATATCATTAATACTTTAAATGTTTTTACTTATAATCATATTCTAAATATTTCTCATTGAATTTGGTCCACTAGATATAGGCATGATTTTGTTTGGTGGAAACGATGCACCTAAATAAACTTAAATGACGTAGGAATAATGTTTTGTAATACCTACACAATTGAATCCTATTAAATAAAAGGGGGTGATTTTGGTGAAGATGCAATTTTATGCAAATATTATGAGAAGTTTACTGCATCAATATTACATCCCACAAATAATGGTGGTATTATATTTGTAACTACTAACACACCCCCAACTCCTTGAAAGACTTAAATGTGAATCCCAAAATGAAAACAGTGGAGGAAGAAGGAACTGGGGTACACTCACAACACTTCGAGGGTAGAAAGGACGTGTTCAAGTTTCAAGATGGGGGATTAAGACACGTGATAAGTGGGTCAATTATTCATATGGATTTGCATAAACCAAACAACAAGTTGGTTAGTGCATAGTTGAAGCACTTTTGGTGCATAAATGAACCCCAAACATACACAGACTCACAAGACTCACCAAAGCCCGGACTTGGGGGAAGCCACCACATTTTCTCTTATATTATTTTCTATGACTAGCCATGGAGGCTGCACCCAAATGTCATTTTTCCCGAGGCTCCGAAATCGGAATCTCGAATTTCCCAAAATTGGGACTCATGCCACTTTGGAAACCCATAACTTTTTGTGCAAACCTATAATTGAGGTGAATTTTTTAGCAAAGTTGTAATCTTTGTCAAAAAAAATTCAATGATATGTGGCACGCTAATTGCACGCACATAATTCAAGGCGATTCTTAACTTTTAATGGTAAGGACTCAAATTGACACTTTGATTCCTAGCCCTTATTTTAACCATAACTTGTGTTATGAGTACTCAAATGGATCATGCAAACCCATTTTAGACATCTACATCTTAAAGGCTTTGTAATGGTATAAAAAAGTGTTTAATCTAATGAATTTTGATCTTTCAAATTGTTCTCTTAAAATACAGGACTCTGTAGGGACTCCAATTCTCAAAGTGGGAATCCATTTAAGAGTGTGTGGGTTCATTACCTCACACTCTTTCACACTCTTGGGTTACATTCTCGGTCCGCACCTTTCCATGCCCTTGCTTTGGTCACAAGCCCAAGGTTAGGGTCATGACAACTACTTTAATAATGAACTTAAACCTTCAACAATGTAGGTATTACAAACTAAGGTTGGAAATATTTTAAATTTTATAATGATAATAAATTATAATAATATTTATTGATAAATATTAAAATTTGAAATTACATATGAATATTACAAGTTTGTAGTTGAAAAGAAAACTAATAAACTTTAGATACAAAATTTCTTCAATTTTAATTTAAGCCTTTCAATTTTTCTCCCCAATTTTTTCATGTTGCACCAAAAGTGGTGATGAACTAAAAGAGGATTTAACCAAATCTAATTACAAACAAATAGAAAAGTAAAAAAATGTAAAGATCTTATTGCATATTGGTCGACCATTAAAACTTCTTAAATAACTATGGAAATGTGATTTGAATTTTATTCACATTAGTCACAGTATTAGATAGAACATTTGGGGACACACAATTATTTGCTCCCACGAAAGGAAGTGATCATGATTGTGCCAAATCATCTGATTATCTTATTGTGTGGGGTGGAAAGGAGAGAGCAAGAGGATTATAAGGCCTAAAGAAGGCTAAAAACAATGTTGCATCAATGCAAACAAAGGGCAAGGAGGAGGAAGATGATCCTTATAGCTTAGATGTGGGTGAAAAAATTTAGAAAAAATTCTTTCCCAATCAGAAGGTATGCTACTTGCCCAAGACAAAGGGAAAAAATTCTAGTTGAATCCTTTCTTCCTCAGTCTTGGGGTACTACACATAAGCTTGTAACAAGTAAGATTACATTCAAGCTTAACCTTTCGAAGATTCTATAATTACCTAAGGATGCTTTCAAACCACCCAAGGGCAAGGTGATTCGAGGTCCTCTTGCTCTTTTGGTAGGTGTAAGGAAAAGGTGAAGCACCACGAACTCTTGAAACCTTGGGTTGAAAACGTAAGTAATGAATTCGTTTCTTTTGTATCTTTAAATTTTGAATTGATTCAAGTTCTTGTATTGAGAGGTTTTGTGGAGAAGTCAAGGTTTAATGGGTGAACAAATTGGAATTTGTTATACAAATTCCCCTGAAGGTGAAAACAAGATGCACAATGTTACATTTGGCTTTCCCCAATGTGCTAGTGGTAGAGGGCATTGTTGGGGTCTCTAAGGATTCATGAAATAATGCAATTATTGGGTTGCCACTACTTTGTAAGGAGGGTAAGGAATGACATTGGCATGGGTCCTCCGATTAAGCACTCTTGTCATGCCCTATGAATCAAAGTGCCTTCCAAGTGTGATAAACTTAGATTATGCTTGCAAGGAGGTTGGTTCAAAAAAGATTTGTATTTTGTGGCAATCTCAATACATTTTGCCATAGGAAGTAATTGAAGCAAAATTTGATTCTAGGTTGTGGAGTAAAATCTTATTTTAAGTTTGTGGAGTAAAATCTTATTCTAAATTTTGAAGCAGAATTTGATTTTAAGTTGTGGTGAAGAATCTAATTTTAAGTTTTAGAGCAAAACTTGATTCTAAATTGTAGTGTATAATCTTATTCTAAGTTTTGAAGCAAAATTTGATTATAAGTTTTGGGCCTAAACTTGATTCTAAATTGTGAAATAGATTTTGATTCTAAGTTCTAAAGAAAAATTATAGTCTAAGTTATAGATGTCATTTATAATCAAAGTTGATGACTTTTTAGCAATTGTAAAAAGGGATCATGAATTGTTATTAGCCACAAAATTTGTATTTGTATTTGCAATTCATGAAGGGGTGGGCCATCAACCTTATTACATTAGCAATAATATTTGTGATTTTAGTGGTTACAATATTAATTACATCAACAATTGAAATTCATTAACAAGGGTACATATGAACCCCTATTCACCACCATTGTTTTTAAACACCTCATTATTGGTTATTTTCCTAATTATTAATAGTTTAAAATAGGTAAGGGTTGCATTTAAGAAATTTTAGCCCATATAAGCTTCCCAAGTTGGTGAAAGTTTATTAATTCAACTTTTGTTAATTATGTAATTTTAGAGTTGGATAGCCTTATTTATAGTATAGGGTGTAGGGTGTTCCATCATTTTGCATCTTCAAATTAATAGGTTAATTCACACACGTCCACATTGCTCAAACATAATTAAACCTTGAATCAATGAAGTTGAGTTGAGTTTAGTTACTACATGGGTCATTCACCTTAAGGGTTGATCTTAAAGGAGTAATTACTCATTGTAAATAGTTAATTAGTTAATATTTACTTACCTAGTTATTTTCCTAGGATTTACTAGTTAGTTTATATAGTTTTCATCACCATTTGAATTTGAATTGATTAGTTTTAAGTGATCATTTTTGGCAAAACACAAAATCATTGTAAAACATTGATTTTTTGTGGAGTATGGAAGAAGAACATATTATTTTTTTAAAAAGCTTCAATACCATAGCCAAATTTGTTGTTTTGATGATTTTTATCATACTTTTCATGATTAGATTGAAGTTTTGAACCTAGCTATGAGTAGATTTGATTAAACAAAATTTATTAGTATTAGTTTCATGATATTTAGTTTCATAAGTTAGTCCAAACTTTTACTAGAATATAGAATAGGAATTCTATATCTACTAGTTGAACATTATAGTAATACGTATCTTTGTGAATATTAACCTTATGTTAGCATTTTGAAATAAAATTCCAATGGTTCAAGCCTATGATCTAGTTAAAGCATAAAAGTCAAAACATAAACATGTTTTAGGCATGATATGTAAAATGAAAAAATTAGTGGTCTAACTAGTTCTATGAATCATCATAGAAGGGAATTCAAGAAGAGGTTTGTTTAGTAATCCCCGAGTATAACATGAAATTATAGTTGGATAGAATGCTTTTGCAAATAAATAGGTAAATGAGTTATTCCGCATTTTATTACAAATTTTTACAAAGGATACAATGTTATGACCATCATGTCCTTAGACCATAGCCTAATAGATTCTCATTTGCAAGAACCCTAATATATGACAAAAGTAATACACCTATTAAACCATAGTTTAGTAAATGTTCAAAGTAACAAAAATTCAATAAATCGATGAATGGTGCAAACAAGGTTAATCGGCCCCTTTAGCGAATAATAATGTCCATTGCTAAAGACATGAGTTTGTGAAAAAAAACAAACATCTTCATCCTCACATTGACATTCATCAAACCTTCCAATCTTATTTTTGAAAGTAGGAATTAATTATAATTAGATGGTAATAGCATCAAGGTTAGGCAACACTTGATGATCCTTAATGGATTGAGCCATTTGAGTGCACACCACCTTTCCAATTGGTTATTCTTCACGCCACTATTGGGAAACATTCACATCAACTAGTGTTTTTTCAAGTTGTTTATCTTGAACTGGCACAACTAGAGGATTTGAAGACGTGGTGGCATCATCCACCATGATTACATTTCTGCCTATGTCACTAAAGAACAAAATAGTAGCTAAAACAACAAATTTAGTATTTATATTTGAATGAGGTTTGATGTTTTATCTTGAAATTATGGTAGGTATAGTATGCGACCATGTGGGTTTTGACAGAAAAACTATATGAAAACCTCAACACTTTAGGTCCAATGGACTCATTAAGCCTTAATTTCGATGATGGCTTTAAATAATACAAGGGAATTTTTATAATGGAAGATTTTTTTCCTATTGACTATTTATTATTCAAGTAGCTAGTATAATTTACTATGTATAACAAAAATAACTAATACATTGGAAGGAGTAAATAGTGTGTATTAAATAAGTGACTAGTACATTGGTTGGAAGGAAGGTTACTAATGTTTTAAAATTCACTTAAGGAACATTCATAAAAATAAGAGCCATAGGAATTATAACTAGTGCCTTGTTTTTCATGTTTTGATGTCAAAAAAATATTAATATTACACATTTCTTTCATATGTTTTGATGTTAATGTTCTTCATACATTGTGGAAACATGTGTAATAATTTGAAATGAATCTAATGAAATTTGAATGATCAAAAACATAACCAGTGTTTTACAATGTATTTATTGCTTGGAAGAACTCATAAATGACTTTGAAAGGACTTGAAAATGACATAATTTTGGAGACTCTTAAAACACATATTTACATAAGAGTAAAACATAGTTTTGAGCCAAAAGGATTTTCTTATGATTTTGTACAATTTACAAAGAGAATATTCATAATATATACCCAAATTTTTTAAGAATAAACCGTCATTGAAATCCTTACTAAGGGTGCACCCCTAGTTCTTTATTTTATGAATGTACCTTTAGCAAAAAAAACCAAAAGATATTCATGTTTTACTACCAGTAAATTATCCTAAATGTTAATTATTTAAAAAGGATTAAGATGAAGAATCAGGATGTTGGGCCAAACAAATGGAATTGGCAATGATCAAACTCAAGGCGCATCAAATTAACCAAGATAAGGAAAAGAATGGATCCTCCAAATTCATTGGTCATGAAGATTATTATCCTATTGTGAATGAAGGATGAAAACCTTTTTAGTATTCTCAATAGGTACAAAAATTATCATCTTAACCATCATTGGAAAATGGATCAGCTTCAAGTCCCATTGGTTCATGAAAAGGAAAGGAGGCCATTGATGTGAAGGAGGGATTTTCATAGCTCTCATTGGTCAAGGTAAAACAAGTTCAAGGAGGGGACTTATGGGTGGTTCCTTGAATCTATGATGACTTGCTTGTGTTGAAAGAGAGGGACTTATGATTTAAAGAAGAGTTTTGGCAAGAAGGAGGTGCTAAATCGAGGAGGAGGAGAAAATGTTACGATAGAACAAATTTTATATTCTTTGAAAGTAGTATTTAAACTTTTTGTTCTAAATTCAAGATTTCTTAATTGCAACAATTAATGGATTAGTTTAAAAATAGATGCAATGTTAGATTAATACTTAAAGCATCTTCACGCAATATTTTAGCCTCAACAAACTTTCAATTGGAGAAATATAATTGTTGGAAATAAAGGGGTCTATTGTGAATCCATTTAAAATGTAAACTCTGGATATTTTGTTTTAAATTCAAGATCTCATGATTACAACAATGGATTCATTTAGGAATTGAGACAATGTTAGCTTAATATTGAAATCATCTTCACATAGAATTTTAGCCTCATTAAACTTTCTATAGAGAAATATAATTGCTAGAAATAGAGGAGGTTTGTTGTCATTTTTTTCAATGTTATCAAATTAGCTCTTGGGTTTTGAAGCATATTTCCTAACTGTAGAAATAAAAATGTATGAGTGTTGCTATTGATATTAGCTTTCCAACAACCTTATGTATGTTAAATTTGAAAGTTGTATGGAAATGTTATGGTAATTGGAGTGAGGGGGGGTCAAATTGTAAAAAAAGGTGAACTTCCGACTAGAACACAACATAACACTTTTTCACATCTTGTCTCAACATCTTTTGGTACTAAATGGGTGGACACACAATGCCATAGGTTCCTTAGGTGATTCATTACCTTCCATTGAATCACATCTTAACTTGTTAAAATATGGCTACATAGTAGTTTCGCCCCCAATTGAATTTTATGAGTTGCATGTTTCTAAATCGAAAGGTATGCAAAGATTCCTCACAAAATGTTTTTGCCTTTGTACTTATTACATGTTGTGTTTGTAAGGGTATGTGTATCCTAATTTCACACATCATAATCATAAATTGACGTTGAATTTTTTTAGAGTGCATATTTTTGTGTACATTTTCTTGTTAATATGAGAAGACTTATAGAAATTTTAAGGTTTTGATTTAACCTACCTTTCTTATTTCTACCCTTGCTAATGGATGGAATGCAACAACATTTTGTAGTGGCCCTAGCAAGGCTTTGCATTATGCTAGAAGGTTGTCAACAACATACACAGAAAACAATACATTTTATGTAGGTTGTTTATCAAAGGACATCATGTAGCATGCATGAATCCATCTACCTATTTGTAAAAGAAATCTCGTACAAACATTTGAAGAAAGAAACTAATTTGGTTTTTTATGGTGCCAACTTCCCTTTTTGGTGAACTCCAGAGGTTAAAACCATTTTTGAAGATCGACATATAAGATGGAAGGGGGAAATCGAATGGACTATTTTAGTTAGTAACCACATTGTAGAATTCATCCCTTTGTCACAAACTTTTTTAGATGGTAGGACATTGGAGGTGACGATTATCTACCTACGAACATTTTGTTTCACCATGATTTTATACATGGGTCTTTTCGTCTCGCCTTCCCCAATAACCCATTGTTGGATTCTAGAGTGAAATGTGTTATCACCTTAAATGGATTGCATTTTGTCAATGTTTTGATGTAGGTGATTGTGAGCCAACCTTGTTCAGATCTTCACCTAAACCTCCCAACTTTTCACAAGTTGGATACCATGATTTTGGTATGTTCACAAATCAAAACTTTACTTCACCTTTGAAAAAACATTGAACAAAATGTGATGTTTGCACTAGCAATATGCATAAAAAAAAATCTTGGAATATTTGTTTCCATAAAACCCTGGTTGTGCACTTGGGAGCTAACTTTCCAAAAGTTGTTTTTGGGCAGGGAATTAATGTTCCATCATTTGGTGTGGGGTTTACAACCTTTTACAAGTTATGGCAACCTATTAGGTCAATGATCAAGTTCAAAAGCTTTGCTAGTATAGGATTTTTGCCCCACTATTTCTTCAAGTATTCCTTTAGCCACAATTGTTGGATTTATTGAAGTTTGCTTGCACTATGGGCTCATGTGTTGGTGCACATATTGGTGAACATTGCGTATGAATAATTAAACAAATTAAATATGGGATATAAGGTGGGTCATGTCCACATATGGTTTCAAGTGGGGTCACAATTAGATGTAATTAACAATATTAAACTTATACATTTTCCTTTTACTCCCGCTTTTCCCCAAGGGAAAAACTATATTATATGTCAAGAGTGTGTGATGTCAAATGTATAACTTTTAAGAAATGTTGTCAACTTCAAAATTGAGAGGTAGGAAGGCATTAAGCCATGAATGGTTATCATGTTGATGAACTGCACCATTGTTGGAGAGGATTATTGTCTATAGGCTTTTGTTAACATATTTATATTGGAGATGTTATTCAAGGCAACATGGTGTTTATGTTCAAGTACTTTTATTACACCATTGTTGATGTCATTTTTTCTTCTATGGCATTCAACCACATTCAATGTTGGCAAATATGTTAATTCATTCAATTTTTAAATTGGTTCACCTGTAATGAATTTTAGTTGTGTCTAGTTAATGTTGTTAAAAAAAATTTGGACCCTTGTTGTTGTGGTATGCCCAATGCAAGAATTAGGCATTTTGGGATTTGTGATAAAGAATCCATGCTAGTTGACAATCTTTCCAAGTAATGCATTTGCATTTGTCACGTTGATGAGCACTCTAAATTTGTCCTCATCAATTATGGTCACATAACAAACATATCATGTCAATATTTCTACACCACCTCCAAATTACATTACCACCTTGAGTTGTTGCCAATGTTCACCTCTAACTATTATTTTTAATTCTTTCACCTTTCCACCACCAAGTGCCTATATGTCGCAACCCTAGCCTTGGGCTCAAGACCAAGGCAAGGGCTTACAAAGGTGTGGGCCAAGAGTGAAGCCCAAGAGTCACATTTCATGTTCCTGGGACTGTAGGAGAGTGTGAGGGAATGAAGCCTTATAGTCCCAAATGAGCTCCCACTTTGGGAGTTAAAGTCTTCATGGACTTTCGAATCTTCAAAGGGAAATTGCAGGGGTTAAAACTCATTGGATTGAATAATTTCATGTATCATTAGAAAGCTCTTGGAGCGTAGATGTCTAAAATGAGCTTGCATGACCCATTTGGGTATTTAAAACATAAGTTATGGCCCAAAAAAAGGTCGAAAATCAAAGCGTCAATTTAACTTTTGACCATTAAAACTCAGGAATTGCCTTGATTTACTTGTGTGCAAGTGGCGTGCCACATACCGTTGGAAACATCTTGACAAAGGTTACAACTTTGCTTCAAAACTCACTTCAATTAAAGGTCTGGACAAGAAGTTATGGGCCTCCAAAGTCGCAAGAGTCCTAATTTCGAGAATTTCAGGACGCCCATTTTGGGAGTCTTGCGACAAAATGACATTTGAGTGTACGCCCCATGGTTAGGCACAGAGAATACTATAAGGGGGAAGGAGGTGGCTTCCCCCAAGTTTGGGCTATGGTGAGTCTTGTGGGTTCGTGTTTGCCCATGGTTCGTTCGTGCACCAAAAATATTATAACTAAACACTAACCAACTTGTTGTTTAGTTTGTATAAGTCTATGTGAATAATTGACCCGCTTGTTGCTCGTCCTAGTCCCCATCTTGGAGCTCCAACACGCCCCTTTACCCCCAAAGTGTTACGAGCTAAGGAACATACCCTAACTTTTTATCTTTCTGTTGTTTTCATATTTGGATTCGTAGTTGAATCTATCAAGGAATTTGGGGGTGCATCACTATAGTTTGCAAAACGTTGGTAGTTTGATCATAACGCTTTATTATTAGTGCCAAATTTTTGCATAGAAATATGCTCATAATATGTGTTAGGATATATATTATTTACATTTACTATCCTTTTTAGATTTTAGTACATGACTTTACAAACATTTGCACATAATATACATGACTAGAATTCCGATTTTTTGAAACTAAGCAAGTTGATTAGATGGGTCTTTTTTACTAAAAGACATGTATTTTTTACTAGAGGCCAAGGGCTTGAATGATAATGGGTATTTTTTTATTAATCAATTTGAATAGAATGACCGATTTGACAATTAGTGAAATCCAACATCTAGTCAAATTGGACTTTAAAATACAACCTAGTCAAATTAATTAATGGCCCGGTCAATAAAACCACCCAATTTAGTCAAATTGGCTAATGCCTTAATCAATAAGGCCACCTGTTATATTCAATCAATACAACTGACTAAATATGCCTAGTCAAAATGGCCAATGGTTTAATTAAAGGGGCCAATTACAAATTCCAATTTACTAGTTGGGTATTTTCGGATTACATGTAACATTCTAACTATGTTTGACCAATTAGAAACAAGTTTGAAAATGTAAAAGTTAGTTAATCATAATTAAATGAATCATGATCAAATTATTTATGATTAAACTAATTATATATATGGTTTATCTAACTATGGTTAAAATAACTATATTGAAATTAATTATGGTTCAAGTACCTATGAAAAAGCTAATTAAAATTATAACTAACCATAACTAATCTAACCATGGTCAATTTAATCATGTTCAATTAATCATAGTTTGTTTAATTGTATATGTTTTAACTATGGTTAGTTTAGCCATATTTGATTTAACTATGATTCATTTATCCATAATTAATCATTCCATCATTTTAAAACCATATTTAGTTTAATTATGGTTAGTTTAACCATGGTGAATGTAACAATAGTTGGTTTAACCTTAGTAAGTGTAGCCATGATAATAAATTTAACATAATTAGTTTAACCATTACTAGTTGGGCCTTTGTTGGTTTTGCCATTATGAATTTAACCACGGTTACTATAAACATAACCAAATTAACTATATTTATTTTGAAAATATAATTATTTTACCTTAATAAAATTACGCATAATTAATAGAGCCATAATTAATTGAAAACTAGTGTTAATTTAGCCATGGTTTCTTTTGCCATAATTATTTTAAACACTTATATTTAGCCATAATTATTTCACTCATGTTTATTTTAGCCAAATTCATTTTACTCGTGGTTAATAGTTTAACCATGGTTGGTTTTGCCATAAAATATTTATTCATTAGTTAGTTTAATCATATTAATTTTATTAGTGGTTAGTTTAACCAAATTTATTTACTCATGGTTAGTTTAACCATTTCTAGTTTAGCGATGGTTAATTTTGCCATAAATATTTTAACCAATTTGATTTTAGCCATGATTACTTCATTCATGTTTATTTTAGCCATAATTAATTTTTTGCATAATTGGTTTTGCCATAAAATACTTATTCATTAATTAGTTTAACCATATTAACTTTATTAATTGTGAGTTTAACCATTTCTAGTTTAACCATGGTTAATAAGGATGGATAACTTGGAATTTAGGAAGATTTATAGGGATTTTCATTGTTTTTAGGACCCTCGCCATTTTCTTATGGGCTTGAAATCTTTTCTTGGGAAAGCCTTAGGAGGCTTTTGGCTGATTTTTGTTTTTGATGCCACTGTAATGTAATTTTTGTTATTTGAAACTCTTGGAATGCAAGCAAGTTCTGTTTTTGCTCAAGGATTAATTTTGTAAGTTTTTTTTAAGTTGTTTTTTCCACTTGTTGCTTTGTTTGCAACTTTGGAGATGTTGCAAAACTTTTCATTGCAAGTTATTTACTTGATTTACAATAAAGTGATAGGCTATTTGCTTAACGATTTTCCCTATGCTTTAAGGTGACTATTTGTCATTAATCACTAGCAGAGTTGAAGTGTTCAAGTTTGTACTAATTTTCAATTAAGTATTCACAAACATTTGAGAATTCACCAAGTGAAAACCAAATTATCCCTTGCAAATTTGTTTCCATTTCGTTTACCACCTTTTATTATCTTGCCACTTCTTTCTCTTTCTTTATTATTTGTTTTATGTTTGGGTTGCCATGGCCAGATTGACTTGCCACTAGATTTGGTGTTGCTTTAATCAACCATAAAACCCATAACATTGTGTGAATTTTCATTGGGAATTGTAGACACACGAGACATTGAATTATACTAGATTAATCACAGCCACATGTTATATCACAATATTACAAAACCTAAATTATTCAATTGAAATCTATCACTAGATTTATCTTATTAATGGGTCCATGCATTTACATGAAGGTTATAAAGGATTGTTAATAGGTATATTGGACAAACAAATAAAGGGAGCTTTCTTTTTTCTAGGTCATTCATCTAATTGTGGACACTTTCATTTCAAGAAGGAATTCCTTGTGTTGGAATAGGATGTTGCATGTAGGTGGCACTTCCATTAATCTATCACCAACATTGCCATTTTGTTCTACATCAATTCTTAGTCCTTCATGAGGATTGTTTTGTTGTGCTAGAGTTGTGTTTGTCTCTTGCTCCTCAATAATCACTTCTACAACCAACTCACGTATATGGTTGTCATGTGGAAGTTCAACATCTAGAACTAAAACATGACCACAATTTACAAATGAATATAATTTGACAAAATCCAAGATTTAAATATTGACACAAGTTCATACATATAAACACCTAACCTTCTAGTAATTTGGTTTTCAAAGTTAGAGTAATCTTACTTGAAGCTTGCATAAGGCATTTTTTCATAAAATTGTAGGCAAGGTTGTCATCTTCTTTTGAATTGCAATTTTCTTAGATCACAAGTTCTAAGACTTCATTAGCTATTTGGTCAGTAGTAGGGGTTGATTGTTGCATTTGGGAATTGCCTAGATTGTTGGCATTTTGTAACTTGAAAGGTGAGTCAACCTCATGAGCAATTTGCTCTATTGAAGTTGATGGAGGTGTGATGGGAATCCCATAAATTGTGCCAAAAATTGGCCCAATGGGGCTCTTGAAGTTTGATGGCCCTAAGTTGGCCCTTTTTAAAGCATGTCTAGAGCTTGTGGAACCTAGCTTTGTTTACCTTATTGGAATGTTAGGTCTTATATCACCATGTTTTAAACCGTATGTTAAAATGTAAATGCATAATATAACATGTATTAGAATTCAAGAAGAACATTGACCAAAAATTCTAGTCAAGCAACATACAATAGACCCCATAACTTGGACAAACTTACCTATCAAGAAGTTTTGCACATAGGTCATTTGAAATTGCTAAGCATTGAACCAATGACCTAGTTTAGCACTTTTAGTACTTTCAACATGTTATTACATGTTTTGCATGTCTTGATCAAGCAGTCCCAATGAACAGCAAGTAAGTTGGATGTTTCTAAACACTCCCGGTAACCTACGTGGACAATGGGTTCTTTCAAAGCACTCATAATAACATGCTATTGTAATAGATGCTTCCAAACATGGGTGCTTCTCCAAGCATTGCCATTACCTAGCTAGCCCAACAAGTGCTTTCAATCATGGCCAAACACAATAGGATTTTTCCAAGCACTTCGATCAACTAGTTAGCACAATGGGTGTTTTCTAAGCATTTACATTAACCGATAATCACAATAGGTGTTTTCCAAGCACCACTTGTAACCAATAAGCACATTGGATGGTTAACAAACATTCCAAGTGACCAATCAACACCATGGGTGCTTTCCAAGCACTCCTAAAAACCTATTAAGAAAATGGGTTGCTTTCTAAACTGATCTAATAACTTGCAAGCACAGTTGACATTCTCTAAATGCTCCAAATAACCTACAAGCAAAATGGCACCCTCTTAATACTTCCAACAACCTCCAAGCATAATGAATGTTCTTTGAGCCTTATCAATAACTTATAAACAACTTTTATGACCAAAGAACACTAATTACATAATCATTAGCAATCCTTTTGGAACCAATATTGATGCATTATTTTAAAAATCAATCAAACACCTACTATGCCAATTGATTAGGTTCCTTTTTAATTACTAATCAAACATGTTGCCACCCATATTCACTTTACCTAAGCAACAACTTGAAACTTAAGTTTCCTAAGGACCTTTAGCAAATTAAATTGTAAACAAAAACCTTGTGAATTCCAAGATCTATAAACTCACCAACTACTCCCATTAATAACTTGCAAGCAAAATGGTATTCTCCTAATGTTCAAACCAACCTTCCAGCATAATTCATACCCCTTACACCTTATCAATAGCTTTTAAATTAGAACTCTTATGACTAGAAACCACTAATTGAATAATCATGAGCAATCCTTTTGGACCCAACATTCACGTGCATTCTGTATAAAATCAATCAAACACCTAATGTGCTAATTGACCAAATTACATCCCAATTTTGCCAAATAAAGGTGCTAGCACCACCACATTTCACTTGCTATAGTAGCTTGGAACTTTAATTTCCTCAAAACCAAGAAAAATGGAACCTAGACCTTAAATAATTTTTTCGGCAAACTTTTTGATTAACTCTCAATTAAAGGGCAAAATATGAAAAATTCCAAATAAACTCACTATATGTAAAATTGGTGATGTAGATGCATCTAGTAAACATTTAGTCATCGACCTCCAAACTTCACTTAAGCCCAAATCATTTTTCAAATTCTTCAAGTCCTCATTTGGAACACAAAATCCCCAATTAATCCACCAATCAAGATGAAAAAGTTCACCACAAATCATACATTTATTGTTGTTTCTTAAAACTCAAGTCAAATAGAAAGGATGATAGGTGTGTTTGCATGAAGTAACACCAATGTCATAAAAATCATAGCCTCTATTACAAAATCCATAAGGCTTTACAACAATGAAACCACAATTGTTAGATTTTATTGTTGATGTAGAATGTAGTATTAACTTAGGGGTGAAAGCACATTACAGTGGCCCATTTTAGACAAAAAAAATGTACTCTTTTTAGGTATATTTTGGGGGCAATTTTTCTTTGATTTCATCTAGCATTTTGATAAACATATAAAATGAATTTTAATACCAAGGCTTCCAACATGATTTTTGTCATCTTTCAAATGAAAATAAATTTTCAACAAAATGTTTATTTCCACACGCTTACGTTCATTTGAATGAAAAACTTGTCCATATGATTTTTGTGTAATCACATGAGTCAAACTTTTTAATTGTAATTGAAATGGTACAATCAATTCATATTTAATATATGACTAAGTACTTCATTAAGTTTTACAATTATTTGAATCGTTTTTAGAGTATATTTGCACTTTGTAGCATATTGTGACAACATCTAAATCCTCATAAATATATATTTTTAATCACTTAATATTAATCAAAAAATGTAGTTTCCTTTGTCAATTTCATTATTTGGCTATTGAACTACCTTATTTTGAATATATTTTATGAAAACCTCTTTTATTATTGGTTTGGTGGAGGTTGAAAGTTGCATAGTTTCAAAAAATAGTATTTGTGACAATAGTTTTTGGCCACCGTAATGTGCTTTCACCTTTAGGGCAAAATGAAACACCCTCCACACTCCATTTGTTGTAATTGAGATTGAACAACCTTGTTCTCCCTTTCTAGTAAAGATAATTTTGTGCCAATGTCATGAAGCACATGATCAAGGTTTTGGTGTTCAATATGATAATCATGAAACAACTCTTCACCTTGCATTGCATGTTTAATATGATCATCCAAACCTTTGTTTGAATAATCTAAATCACTTTTCAAAGCATGATGCTTCTAATGAACTCCATCGTGCACTAGACTATCAAATCTTTCAAGTGGTATTCTTCTTGCATACACATTTTTGTAGTTAGAACGAACTCTCCATTTGAGAACATTGCATATGCACTTTCATTCCAAAAAAATATGTAACCTTAAAAGTTCAAGAACCAAGCAAATTGATTTCTAAATTCATCAAAAGAGAGCCATCACCTCCAACCAACGAATGAATCAAACTTGTTAACACGTTTATAGCATGGAAGTCAATATACAATCAACAAAAGAAAACATGATGAAACCAAAATAAAACCTAAACCTACTTTCTCTTGAAGTTTACATCAAGTTATGCAATCGACTTCAATTCTTGTTCCACTATTGTTATTACATTGTGCACTTTTACACCAATAGCTTTTTGATCCTCCATGTTGAACCTCAGCCCAATCATTTTCTTCTCTTTCTACTTCCACTACCTTCACAGATGCCCACTTCTCCAAGTCACACAACAAAACTTATAGCTTTAACAACCCTTTTTGTGTCCATCGCCAAAATTTCGTATGGACACATAGCTTGTTGTTTCAAGCAGCTACCTTTGATCTAAAGTTTGGGTTTGATGTCCAATGTTGGCTTACTTTCAAATCACATTTAGATCCTTCTCTTCTTGCACTCAAATTTAAAACCTCTAAACTTCCACTCTTTAGTTTCCCCACTTCTTTTTTCCAAGCTTTCTCTTTTGATGTTGATGCCATTGATTTCACCTAGTTAATCTCATATCCCTTTTTGTACCCCTTCATTAACCATATCATGAAGTCATTGTTGGTCAAATCTACTAATGAAGCCTCTTCCCATTTTGTTTCAATATGAAGAAGTGGGTTTGTTAGCTTCAAGCTGCATTTCAATCCAAAAACCTCCAACAAATCTTCCTCACATACATGAACATTGGTAAGTTTTGTTTTTGGATTCAAACCCTTGTTACAAGTAAGCGTTTAACTATTTTGAAATACTCTTTCGTTTGGAGCCAATAATCTATAACTTCCCATGGTGAGAACTTTACATCCTTTCTTTTGATCTCATGCTTTCTTTCACCATTTTCATTAATAAATCTCTTTGAGTTTAATCACAAACAACTAGCTACCCTAAGTTTCAAAAATCGAAATGCTAAATATGACCTCCCTAATACACAAGAATAATTTAAGCTCGGTTAATTTGAACATTGAAGTAATAAAAGCAAATGTGAGAGACTCAATTTCAATTTACACACAAGTAGGAAAAGCTCTGAAAGTTAGCTGATTACATTCTTATGACATGAAAGAAACTTGCACACATGTTCTAATCTTGTCAAGATTCAAAAGACATGTGATAAGCCATGTTGACCAAGAATGCGTGTGTGGTAACAATACCATTTCAAAAATTGACTATCAGGGTTCAAATTTGACCCCGCCTTCATCCATCCCCTTTAGCATATCCTAATGCACCACATCAACATTGTAAAATCATGATTGCTTTCCAAGCACTAATAAAAGTAGGCAGGTTTAGTTCTTGTTAATACTTTTTACCCACCAAGGAACTAAATGGAATTATATGACCAAGACGTGTTTATTGTCCATGTGAGACTCCTAAATGATTCAATATACAAGATCACTTGAGTTTACTTGTACTAATGAAATTTGTTTAATGGTGGTTCGACAACTCATTGAAGTTTTGTTTATGTTTACAGCTAGATTGTTTCACAAGATTCAAGGCATTGCACCTTGATGTCGAAATTGAGGATTGATTCCCTTCTACAAACTAAAACCTTACTTTGTGAAAAAAGTATCTGATTTCAATAGTTGTTGCAAATACCACCTAGAAATGGTGGAAATCAATTCAAGGTTCAACAATATGCAAGCCACTGCGATTCATCATAGGTTACAAAACTCCACTTGCAAGTGCAAATGCTTCCCTCTTTGTGCAAATCCTATTGATGGAACTTTTCAACATGGGACTTTTAGTTGTCAAGCAACCACCCATGCATTTGAAAGGATTTTTGACTTACATCAAAAAAGATTTTGTGCCCTAAGGTTCTTGGCTAGAAATGGTTCAATCTTGATTGTATCAAGGGTAATTGTCAAAGTTGTGGTTTCCATATTTTGCCAATTCACAATATAGAAATAGATCCAACAAATGAAAATTTGATGCTTTGGAGGTGCTTCCAAAAGGTTCTTATAGGTAACACATGAGTAGGAGAACCAAAGGAGGTTGTTCATCTGGTTAATAAGCTTACAAACCCATGAAAGTTTTTGGAATTTGTTGCCCCATGCAAAGATCCCTAAATATGTCATGCATGATCATGTAGGAAAATGGCAAGATTTTTAATACAAATTGTTAGTAGAAATGTTGAAGGAAGGTGAAGTATTTTTGTTCATTGACTTTGATGATAACTATTCTTTCAAATGGCAAGATGAAATACAAGAACAACATTGATGTAATAATTTAACTGAACTAGGAGAAGAAAATGAATCAAATTGAAGAGAAAGTTGGAAAGGAATCTTTTATTGAAAAGAAGTGGGAACGAGGGGAACATTTCAAAATGAAATTGCCCACCCCCAATTGGGAGGCAAGCAATTTCATTTCGAAATGTTCTTGCGATTTATGGAAAAACAAATATGTTTTTGGAAGTGTCGTTCAAATACATTAAATTTTTTTTTGCCAACTTTTTATGTGTAGGGTAATACCTTTAGACAAGGGCATTATCGGAATAAGGGGTCCGCATGACACGATAGTCAAAACATAGGACCCATATGTTGGTAATGTCGTTGTTTGAAGGAGTTACATGGAGTAAAGATAGCCCAAAAAAAATTTCTTTCCAATTTAACGGACAAGATGGAATAAGAAACAATAAAAATCAACAACATATATTAAAATAATAAAATGAATATGACAAGGTGTGATCACATCTATGGATGACAACTTTTTTTATTATACAATTGTTTTGAAAATAACCCCATTCCAAAATAATGGGAAGTTTATTTAAAACATCTCTTTCCTATTACAATTATTGAATATGTTGGAATTTCTTTGGGGTAGTGGTAACAATTACAAAGAAACATGCAATAAAATTCTCAAAAGTTGATCTCGAAATACGGAATAAGCACGCAATAACATGAATAATCACCTGACTACTTGGATGGATTTTCACCAAAACATTTCATAAAAACTTGAAAGCTAAAATTTAGTGTCATGCAATTATATATGCAAAAGAAATCAATGCCCACATAATCTATGTACGATAGAAAAGACTAGAATTAATACACAATACAACAAAAATAACAAAAGCTGATTTTATACACACGACTATCGAAACAAGATTTTTGCATTTGATCAAGTAATTGGAAGATTGCTTCCGAGGTACCTTGCAAAGATACATGAAAAAAAAATCAATTAATTTTAAAACAAATAATGAAACCATTAAAAAAAAATTCGTACTACAATGCAAAAAAATTGTGAAATTTTGTTTTTAGAATTGAAACAAAACCAAAAAGATTATAGACATAAGAATCTTGTGAATGGTGAAAGTTGAATGCGATTCAAACACATTGTTGCACACATATGCAACACAAAGTTGAAATTCCAAAATCAAACAATAGCCAAAACATGTCAAAGTGAGATATCGTTTTGACTAAATGATAGTGCAAGTGAGAGAGTAGCTGGATGTAGAGAAGGAATAATGCTTCCAACCCAATGTTAATTCTAGAATGGATGGTCCCAATTATGCATGATCGACGATCCACATTCAACCATATTGAACCATAAATATGACCTAAGTTAGAGGACATTTGTTGTTTTTGATCAATGGTTTCCAATGTCACCACCTTTGACGACTTACATTGATGAAAAGATATTGTTAGTTCCTATTGTTTTCGACATTCTATAATGTTTGATGATGTGGTTGGTCGTTGCCACTAACACCAAGCGACACAAAGACACCAACACTTTTCTTTAATGATGGAGATCAATTCCATCTAAAATGAAATCAATAGTCAATATTAATCAAAATAATATTTTTGTAATCTAAAAGTCCAAATTAAATTAAATTGATATGTAATGGGTATGGTAAGGTTAATTTTTGAGTTTATATTTTAGATTTTAAATTTGATTTTTTGAATGAATATTGAATGGATGAATTATGGATGAAACAAAAATTTACCATTTAATTTTGTTATTGACCTAGACATGTGTATGGTGTAGATTTTTTCATTTGGATAGTTGAGATTAATTGATAATATTCAAATTTATTTATAAATATGAATGACTTTAATTAGATAGATTCGTTGAAAATCCAACAATGGAGATTCATTAACCTAAACCTAGACAATACCTATGACTATACATGTGCAAAATTGAATATAATAACAGACAATTAAATGGCTCGAATTTGTTCAATTTGATGCCCAAATGTGATGGTGTTTTTTTTCTGGCCACAAAGAAACATGTGTAACATGCCTTCTAATAGATGATGGAGATCATTCATAAAAAATTATAAAAAAAGGGCTTGTGATAAAGTTCAACCTCTTTTGTGCCAACATTTTATTGGGGTTTTAACAATGTGTAAGGTCACTTCCCTAGCATCATTGTTGTTTTTTTTTTCCAATTGTTGCTTGTTTCATTTGTCACATGTACTTTTTGTGTTGTGTGTCTTATGTTTATCCTTTGTTTCTTTCCATTCGTCGCTTGTGTTTCATTGTTTTTTGTTTACATAGGTACTTGGCAGGTTGTTCCTGGTTTTTTTTAAAAATTGTGTAGGTGTGATGGTGGTGATTCATCCACTTTCATTTGGCTTTTGTGGACTTCATAGCCTCTGTTATTGGTTGTAATTTGCATTCATTAATTTTTTTCCAATTTCTTTTGACATTTGATGCATTTCCAATGTTTCCAATTCTTGATTTGTGATTTTAACACTTTTAACATTAGATGCATTCTCTTTTGATGAATTTTTAATTCTTTTTTTGTTTTGGTTGAGAATCTTACTTTGTGCATTACTAATTAGGTCTTGTTTTTAGCAAGGTCCAATTTGCAAATCTAAGCTTCCCGAGGTTTATATATTTGAATTTGTTGTTGTCAATAGATGTAATTTTTTTACTAATTGTTTTGGTTTTTTTTTTCATTTTATGGTTGAAAATTTGATGTTGTGCATTACAATTGATTTGTTTGTTGTTGGATCCAATCTGTAGATCAAGGTTTCTTGAGAACTATATGCTTAATATTGTTTCTAGTTAATGGATAAAGTTTTTATGTCTACATTTTTTTGTTTTTTTTGGATTTGGTTATAAGTGGTCTTGCAAATTACTAACTGCATTTTTTTTGGGTAGGATTTAGTCGGTAGATAAAGGTTTTTTTGGTATCTATGTGCTTGATTTTATTCCTAGTCAATGGAATTTGTTGAAGGGTTATTCACTAATTTCGATGATGTTGCCATTAATAAGGTAAGGGTTGAAGTTGATTCTAATGCATTTAAGGAATAAAAAACTTATAAAGTCAGTTATGCATCGAGGTTGTTTAATTTTCTTGTTTTAGGAGATTTTTTTGACCCTTGTTAATACAACAAAGATGTGGAAAAGGAAGCCAATTTAGAATTAGATCGTGATAAAATGATTCAAGCAATTTGTGATTCAAGGACTTGAATCCTTGGGAATTTGAAAACATTTAAGCTAGTGGTCAACATGTAGTGTCGATATAGAAATTTGGGCCGTGAATGCTTTTGACGCTTGGCATTTTTATGGAAAGCTTGACGTTTTTATGTCGATTTCAGATTCACACATGTTGAATTTGATGTAGTTGATCGACTATCTTTCAGAAGTCATGCTATAGGTGGCAAAACATAACAGAGACCTATATCCTTCAAAAAGATTATACCATTTGTGTTTTTTTTCGTCATTATTTTTTTGTATATGTGTTTTTTTTGGGCATGTTTTGTGAATGAATTTTGTTGTTATTGTTGTGTAATATTACAACATTATTTTGTGCTTTTGGTAGAATCATCATGGGTTTAGAAAGGCTGCACATGTAATCAAAACTAGTGCGTCCGAACCAAAGTTCAACATTATAACTGATGATTTGTTTGAGAAAATGAAGTTAGTGACGAATGAAATGATCAATTAATTTGTTGTGGTGGGCCTTGGCAGGGGGGGTACATAGTTTGATGTCCTTTCATTGACAGAAGAATGACTTATGTTAAGTTAAGAAAAATGTTAATTGATCACACCTTAGGGTTTCAACCTTCGTTTTAGGTATTTTTGCATTCGATATTTTGTGATTTGTGGTGCAATTGAGTTACGGAGAGTTAAAGATGCTAATTTTACATTGCATGAAAATAAGTTTGGTCCTTTTCTAAAGTATTTTTAAAAAATGTTTTTCCCCCTTTTTTCGGCTTATTTTCTTTCTTGTATGTGGTTTTTGTGTTTCTTTGCTTGGATTTTTTCTTTGTTTTTTTCCTTGCAAGTATCAACAAGGTTAACAAAAAGATTGGAAGTTTAGTGTCGACCATTATGCTTTGGAACATCATCACTCAACTATGAACTATTACATTGTTGATGTCATCAAAACATATAAGGCATTGATTTTACATCAACCTATCTTTACTAACTCCTCATTGCATCCATTTTTTCTCACTGCAAAGATCAAATACTTGATGGGGAAGGATCAACTTTGGTATATGAAGATTTCAGTAGGTAAAAATACCTTATGTTTGTTGAATAAACGGTTGACAAATGACTTGCCTTCTTTGAAAGGTTAGCTACAAATAAAACTTGTAGAGGTATACCATATCTCCAATGGTAGATGCACTTGTTCCCATTGAATATGACATGAAAATTTCTAGGCATTGTGATCTTAAATCATATGTGGAGTAAACATTTTGAACTTTTGTGTTTATTTTTTTTCAAGTTTGAATTTTTGGACATTTTTTTCCCACATTCTTGATGTGGACTTATTCCTTTCATTTTGTAGGTATGATCAGACAGATCAGGGAATCCAAAGTCACATTATGCAACACATTATATTTAGTAAGATGAATGGACATCACACTTTGTTTATTGAAGAAGTTCTTGTTCAAAAGCATGAAGCTTATAATAAGCTTCATGTATTTCAATTTCTTACTTTATTTTTCAATTGTTGTCTTCTATTTAATTTTTTAGTTTCATTTTTTTGTTATTTCCTTATGAGGTCCTTCCTTTTTTGTTTCTAACTAATTATTTTATGATCTTTTCAATTGTAGGCTAGTGATGTGTGTCTGCTTGTTTTTGCTCCTTTGGTGTCCAATAAGGAAAACATTGTTCCAAGTTTGCAGATTGTGGAATCTATTTCTACAATTGTTGGGTCAGAAACGTCTCCTAGTTCTTTATGTCATGAGGAGGCCATAGATTTCTAGAATTCTGTAGAGGCATCAACATTTCTAAAACATGTAATGAATAGATATGATAAAGGCGCATCAATTGATACCTTTGTAGGTGATCATCAATTTTTAAACCTTACCAATTGCAACATTACTCTCACAGTTTCTAATTCAATAGTTGTTGCTAGTTTTCTTCATAACTTGCAACCCCTTGCATTGAATTAATTCTTTTGAGAGTAGGTTAATTTGCATTCATTTAAAACTTGAAACATGCATTTTGATACATTTGATTCGTCTTGATTTTTGATAAGTTAATGTATACATTTTTCTAATGTGACCATAGTTTGCTTTTTATAGTTTTAAAATATTTGTTGCTTTTGAACTTTCAATCCTTTTGAATTGAATTGTTTGCATTTGTCCAAATTTTTATAATTTCATTCATTTTTTATTTTGCAGCTTCCATTTGGGAGTTCATATTCTGGTTTCCGTTTTTGATTCGTTTTTTGCCTTCAATTTCTTAATGTGTTGTAGTTGAAGTAATTTACATTTTGAATGTTTGAAATATTTGTCATGAAAGTCAAAGTGATATGTGAAATATGCTTGTAACCTGAACCTAAGTTTGTGTAATAATTTAACTGAACTAAGATAAAAAATGAATAAAATTAAAGAGAAACTTGGAAAGAAATCTTTAATTGAAAAGAAGCAAGAGTGAGGGGAACATTTCAGAAAGAAATTCCCCGTGCCCAAAAAAGCTGCCAAGCATGAAGAAAACGAACCGACCTACCAAGGAATTTCAGTGCATTTGGACGACACTTCAGTCGCGGGTAATTTCGTTCGAAAAGGTTCCTGATATTTATGATACCCTTTTGGAAGTGTCGTCCAGATGCACTGAACTTTCTTGGCGGGCCGTTACGTTTTCTTCATGCTTGGTGGGTTTTTTTAATAAAATTGACTCATTAATAAATTGTTATGGATAAGTTTTTTCTCCATCTTGTCACTGTTGACAGTCAATTTCGGCTCAGTCTTGTTGCGGACGATAGCCACTTACGCTACTCTTTTAAAGAAAATAACAGAAATTGCAAAAAACCGGAAACACTGGGTCGCTGCCTCCAGCACAATCGGTAAGCGAGTTGAAAACGAAGAGCGGATGGAAATTATTTTCACCTACGCGGCTAACGCGGATAAGTTCGTTCTCAGCAGCTTCGTTACATACGTACGTAAAGTAGGAAATGTTTTCGGAGCGTTCAGATTCAAGTCCATATAGAAGAGATTCAAGCTCCCAGTGCTTGCAACCCACAGTAGATGTGTGTGTGATCCACATGTGTATGTGCGCTGGAGAAGAGAAGAGGGACTTCAGAATTTTTTTTGGGTTGGAAGTTTCACAATAGCAGTCATAATTGGTGGAACCTCTCAAAACAGCAGTAGCTAGCAAGTTTCGATTTGATCCAGTGCTTGTGTAGAAGAGAGATCTGTTCGTCTTCCCTTGGGGATCGTGTACCTTGAGGACTAGTAGCAGGGATTGGAATGAAGAAATCTCCGACATCATCAACATGCGACAGTCGAATCATGTTTGGGGATGTTTGATAGGGTTTGGCAAACAGTTTGGGTCAAAGATTTCTCTGTCGACAGTCCACAGATAAGCCCGAGGGTCCCGAGTTTCGGCTGGGACGGGTGAGGTCACATAGACCGTTCCCGGCTTGGTGTGAATGACCAACATAAAATAGAACCGTGTTATTCTAAATCCTTTGCATATTGATCGTCTGTGTTCGAGCTGTTGTGTTCTTGATCCAGTTCACGTCTTCGTTCTCTTGCCACGGTTCATTTTCGCGCTCTGTTTCACTATGGCGTCCCTGAGGGATCTGTACAAGGAATGTCAAGCTGTGGAGAGGACTTTAAGAACTTCGCTATTTGGAAACGTCAAGTTTAACAAATCGGTGTGCAGACTCCTTACCGACAAATACACGGCCTCCCGCGAGTACCTTGACAGGAATATATTCTGTGAGGGTGATTCAATAGATCTTCCTTGCAAAACAGCTCTAGTGGAATTGAGGCGCATCATGTCGTGTGGCCAACTATTGGTGACACGATGGACCCAGAAGGATTGGTGGATGTCAGTGATCAATTGCTCCGATTCTGCATCGCTCGACAAAAAGGTCATTCTACACCTAAGAGAGTTTCTTGCATGTGTCAACGTGTTGGTGGAGATGAAGACAAACCTGACATATGGTCCCGCCTTGGATTCTCTCGATTCAAGCGTCCAACAAGCCTGTCGAACAGACATTAAAGACTTGATACTTAGCACGAAGCAGTACGGAAAAGGCAAAATATTTACCTCAAAATTTGGAAAGCTTGCAAAACACCTTTTAGAAAAACTTGAGGCAGAGATTTCCAATCATGAACATCCATACACTATAGATTTTCCACTTGATGTTGAAATTTCTTACAAGGATTGTCTTGGAGATGGGTCATTTGGAACCGTGTACAAGTGTACGTTCCTTGGAGTGATGGCAGCTGCTAAGGTTTGGAAAACGAACTGCATGAACAAGGAGGCAGCTGAGAAAGAAGCACGTCTGTTTTCGAAGTTGCGACACCCAAATGTGGCTCAATTCATAGGCTATGGAGTCAAGCAAAATCAGCCCGTCATTATTTCGGAGCTCATGAGCACGGACCTACGGAGATACTTAGATGAAAAGAAGGAGAATGCTGGTGAAGGACCTCCTCTTCCACTGCTGGTAGCTATGAACATATTGCTACAGATTGCAGAGGCAATGAATTACCTGCATGAGAATGGGGTGATGCACCGTGATCTGAAGGCGAACAATGTTCTTATAA
>Ga0209611_10000285_pt1 | contig 68845 bp, 42 predicted proteins | sample S1TSphgellanicum_3_FD_187693 | JGI IMG/M metagenome (GOLD analysis project Ga0209611, IMG submission 187693) | Host-associated microbial communities from peat moss isolated from Minnesota, USA - S1T2_Fc - Sphagnum magellanicum MG (SPAdes) (version 2) | ecosystem: Host-associated > Plants > Peat...
TGGCTAATCACACACACCATACTATTATTGAGCAAAATATGATGTGAACATAACAAGTGTAATTTTAATTGAAAAAATGTATTTGACAACTTTTCAAAGTTAGGCCTTGAACAATAACCTCACAGTTCTTATTTTGCCACAATTCAACATACGCATAATTTGAAAGAAAAAACTCACAAAAATGTGACAATTAGGCACATACTGAAAAACTCCAAACAACAATTAAAATGCACATGAACACAAAAGATTCAAAAGACCATTTGAATGTCTATAAGAATTAACATCTCAAACTTTAGTATACATCTCACCTACCATAGAAAAATCTACACAAATGTATACATGACGTGCTATTGTCCATTACATCAATGCAAGAACCCCAACTTTCCACACCCCACATGATGAAATTCATGCATAAATTCACACATAATTAGTTCTTCTATTTAATAAAGGCATCGAATCCCACAAATCGTATAATAACATATGCATCAATGATTCACAGTAACTTGATAAACAAATGTAGCCACTCATTTAATGGAAATTTAATGGAAGCCATGAAACATTTCATAACATCTTCACTTCCAACATGTAACAAGTCACCATTCACCCACATTTTTTAATATTATGTCCATTTTGAAGGCATGTTTTTATTCTACCTTTTCTAAACATCCATGTAAACACTAATGACACAATAACACACATTTGAGAAACCAACTAACCTCCATGGGCTACAAAAAAATTTCCCAAAATTTTAAAAGTTTTACCATGTTTAAATGTCTTCAATATTGGCACACTAAGTTGGATAGCCAAAGCTTCACACCATATTTGTTAACCCAATACAACAAATTGTAAGTGTTTTCAACATTTTTATTAAATAAGAAAACAATAAAAAAGAGTTGTAAAAGCCATCTTCATTGTTCAAATTAACACCTTTGTATAGCTAGTGCCACTATTCATCATAAACAAGACCAAGTTGTATCCATCAAAAGATGACACCACAATCTTCACCATCATTTTTTTGAATTTTTTATAAATTGATAACACCATCAATCCATCTCTATAAGTAAAAGGAAACACATAAGTTTTATTATATATGTATTTAAAAAGCCTTGAACCTTACCCAACATCTAATGAATAAAAAATGGTTGAAGATTTCCTCTTAATAGCTAATTGTATTTGCACCCTAAGATGTCAAACTTATCATCTTATCATTTGAAATGCCATTGTTAAATGTTTCAATTTGATCGTGTCAAAATATATGTTGTTCCTTTCCAATATATATGTAGGCATCTCAAGTCACATTTGAAATTTGGAATGTCATTGTTGAAACAACTAATGATTAGTAGAAAGGGTTTATTGTATGGATTTGACTAAACACAAAGGTTAGTTTGATACAAAAGTCATATTGTTTAATGTAAGTCAATTTTATTAAACAAATAGAAGTATCATTGTAATGGGGGATTTAAGCTCTCTTTCCATTAGGTTATTGTGATTACAAATACACAAAATGTGCTCTAATCACAACCTTCTAATGAAAAGTCACTGACATCGGGCCTTTTTATTTATTGCAAGAACAATCCATTTTATTAGAGAGCTACAAGTGTGGTAAAAATATGTAATTAATCATGTTAAGAACTCTAGGAACACGTCATTGTATAGTGAGTCACAATTTGATTCACATGTCTCACAACTCTTGCGATTTATTAATGTTTGATTAGTAGAAGTATGAAATGATTACGAGCACAACTAGTGAAGATAATGGAATGTTGTTGTCATCACAACAACCTAATGGGAAAATATCCTTAATCATGCACTTATATATTGCATGAAATTCTTACACAACTATGCAATAACATTAAAAAATCATTTCTATTTGTTTGTGTGAAGGCTTTGTACTTATTAATAAACTTATTATATCCCATTACAAATTGACTTACATGTTTTTTCAATTTCCTTTTTCTTTGCAATGGGTTGAACAATTCGTTTTTTCTATTTTTTTTCCTTTTGCAATGATTGAATTATTATTATTTCCTTCCAACCTTTGTCAATTTTGTAATGGACAAACAAATTTTATTTTGTTTTCAATTGTTTTCTACTTCAAAATAGGCAAACAATTTTTATTTTTTCAAATCGCCTTTTTTGTGAATTAAGTAGATTATTATTTTTCCCCTTTAACTTCTTCTTTTAGAATGGGTGGACATTCACTCCCCTTCACCCACATTTTCTTCATGAAGAGGTAAATAATGCATACTATTTTATGCATACCAAGCAAGGTGATCTCATCTCACTTTCATGTGATTTGATTTTGTAGTGTCTCTTCACCATGCATCTCATGCTCATGAAAATCATGGGCAACTCAACTAAACATTTTAAACTTTAATTTGAAGCTTTGCAAAAATTAATTGCAAAAGCCCTACCAAATGATATTGTTCCCAATTTAGGACACATACATTCATTGATCTAGAATTAGAAGCCTAATGATCTTAATGACTTTTCCTTGATTGTCAAGAATTATCTTAATGATTCTCACATAAGGTTTGAAGGAGGCAAGGATTTTTTTGGTTTCAAATTATTCATTTGGATTACGAATTAAAACAAAAACATAATCAATGAGAAGGCAAATTTCATAGACATGTTACCTTTTGATTCATCCTTGACACAAGTGCTATTTCTTATGACCTATGAACTTCTTTAAGTGTAGATGAAGTAATACATGTTTCATCCATGAAAAACACTTTCTATTTGTGAAAAGGGCTTGTTAATCGAAATAACACTTGATTATAGTAGTACATGAACGGTTTCAGTTTAAATTAAATTATTTGACACTTAATGGCTTTGCCCTCATGTTTATTATTATTTGTTTTAAATGATATAGCTGAAGCGACAATCATTCATAAATCAATTTAATTAAATTTGATTACAAAAAATGAAACAATTTTGAAAAAAGCATCCTTCTATATTTTGGCTACCTCATGGAACTTAATATTGTAATTTTAGGGTTTAGGGTTTAGGGTTAGGGGTTTAGGATAAAGCCCGGCCCCTCGGCCTTCAACCCTTACACAAAAACACCTTGTGAACAGTCCTCAAAATGTGAGACCAAATGAAACCTACAGGGTCTCTCCCATAGGGACCGAGCCAATGGGGTTCTAGGGTTTTAGGATTGCTGTTGTTCCTGAATTGGGTCTTTGCTCTGGAGGGCAGACCTTCAACAGGATTTGAGAGCTATGAAAGCATTCCAGACTCCACATAGTCTTTAACTCTTTTGGGTGTCTCCTATTTGCACTAAATCTCTCTCTCTCTCCCCCTCTCTCCCTCTCTCAATCAAGAGAATTGGGTTCTCACTGGAAAGATTGGTCGGAGGTTTAGGGTTTGGGATTTATCAGAAGCTTGCTGCTATGGAGCTGGTGTCCTTGAAGCAGTTGTTCCAGCGACTGAATGGTGGTCGCTTATTAGGTCTTGATGTAGGGAGCCGAAACATTGGTGTAGCTGTTTCAGATCCACAATGCCGAATTGCCTCTCCTCACAGGTAGGTGTCAGTCACATGATACCCCCTAACAATCACCAATGCGGTTTACTAATTCCCATGAAAAACCCTACTAGAAAATTCCTGTCTGTCAGTTCAAACACATTTGAGAGTCATGACCGATCTTGTTGAGTTATGTGCTGTGGAGAGTTGCTTTTGTTTGTAACATTTAGCTGCTGAGGTGTTGAAGATCACTTGCTCCACTATGATGGGCAAATCAGAGAAATCTTTGCCATTCATGCCATATTGCTCTTGCATCTCGTATCTATTGTGTAGGGTTTAGGGTCACCTCTGAACAGGCGGCTTCCCAGGAAAATATGGTGCTTTGGGTACCTTAAGATGACAGAGGAATAAACCGATCACATTTCCAATGAACATGATGTTATCTTGTTCATACTGATTGGGAAAACTTGCCTGATTTCTCAGACTTTATCTGTAAGTCTGGCAAAGATAGCTCAAAAAATTCTGTTTTTATTTTTTTTGGCCAACTCTTTTGGGAATTATTTAACACTGAACATCAGTGACAGGTAAGTAACTAGGGTTTTCTTGCTAGGATACTCTAGAAATCTTGCTGCAGATCTGATTTGTTATTTGATGGATGCAGTGTTCTTTATCGGACCCAATCGACAATGCTCAAAAACATTAGTCGGCTAGAAACCTTGGTAAGTTGTGAATTCTTTTTCACTACAAGAAGCAAAGGTGACACCTTCTGTGTAGCTTTCTGTACTTTCTGCAGATGCCTGGCAAATGGGTTCTAGTTTTAGTTGATATCCATTTAGTTGAGCGATTTACAAAGTTTCATTAGCTCCAGCATGGTGGTTGGATTTCTTTCATATTCTACCATTTGGAGTGTTCGGTAATTGGGTAATTCTTTTGTTGTTGTTGTTGCAGGTCCAGGAGTTTTCAATCACAGGGTTTGTGATAGGGTATCCTCTTGAGTTGACAGGGTTCCAAGGCAAGCAGGTTTGCATCTTCTGACTCAGAAGTTCTCATCTAGTCTGGATCTTCTAGAAGTTGAAATATAACAACTTAGCGTCTTGTCTCTGTTGCTGTTCTGAACTGTTCTTCTTCTGGAACACTGTCTGGCTGTAAGTGCTCAAATCTGACATTGCAAAGTCTGAGTAATGTATGGCTTAACATGTAGGTGCTTGATGACATGTGTTGTGAGAGCATGCTTGACGTTTGTGAGATAAAACACTTGCAGGGGGCGCAAGTAAAGTTGTTTGTTAGAGAGCTTCAACTGAGCAAACGGTTTCCTACAATTTCTTACGTTTATTGGGATGAGCGTCTTACTTCTATGGTATATCCTCTGCACTGACCTCATGCTCCATATGGTTCATATGATGGTTATGAAAATTACCATTGTGATAAAACTTTAAAGTATGATTGGGGTTGTGTATTCTTGGTGCTTAATGGTTGGGATTCCTGAACAAGAATGCCAAGCATAAGTATGTATTGTCACAGATCAGCATTAGTATGATGGTCAAAACCTGATCACAGGAGTCTTCTTGATTTTTACAGGCAGTTATGAATGTGATTGGGTCAATGGACATAAGTGGGCGGCGTAGGAAGAGCATCATGGACAAAATGTCTGCTCTTTGCATCTTACAGGTTTTGGATCTTTTCCTTGTGTAATGCTTTGTGTTATTGAGCTTAGTACACTCACACCATTGGTAATCTCTTCATTCAAAAACTGGGATTTGTTGTTTTCTGTCTCTTTGAATGTGTGCTGGAATGGACTGCATGTATTGATACATTTTTGTCCCTGTGTTTGTGTATATAAGATCTTTTGCTCATTTTCATTATTGGTTACACAGGGTTGCTTGGATAGTCTTGCACGACTGGAAAAAGGCACCAATGGCTCTTGATGCAAGTAATAAAATATGGGTTTCTTTATTGCCTCTACCATTCTTTAAATGTGAAGGGAGTTTTGGATTGATCTTGAGTATACATGAGGGCTTTCTCGGATCTCTGTCATCACTTTTTCGGTTGGTCAGCTCACATGTGGTCCGTATCAGGATCTAAATCTTGGCTTTTTCATACTTTCTTGTTTCACATATGCTTTTCTTCTTTTCCACGATTGTTGGCTGAGACTTTTTCTCCTTAGAAGGCTAACAGTATGTGAGATGCTTTCATGAAGAATATGAAAACTTATCATTTGCTTAGTGTTCAATTGTAACGTGCATTTCTTCTAATGGCTGTCAAAGCTACTTCAATGTACACAGTAAGATGATTCACTTGGACTGGGGCAGCATCATTGTTTTTGTTCCTTCCCATGCCATGTCCTCTGTATCACTTTCTGTACTGTTTTACTTCCCTTTCTTTAGAAGCAGGAGTTGTTGGTTGATTGGTGTCACATGCTTGGCCATTGACATCTCCTGCAGATTGAAATTCTTCTACTGAGCTTCAGGAAAGAAGCCCATTGAGAAGCAGATAGTAGATGTCCAGTTGTCCACAAGCTGTTCAGTTCCAGGCACTTGTCGACACATTAAAAAATTATCTTTAGAAGAATGTATGTATTGCAGGAAGAAAAACCCAAGGAAAGGAAGACAAAAACATATATGACTGGCTGCCTCACATGGACAAAGCATTTTCTCTTTTGATTGCTATGTTGGTGATAATGTGTTTTAATAATAAAGCCCAACATCCATTAGACATCAAGCCCTGCCACTGTGTTGTGTTGTGGCAGGGCATGTTAAAAAGCATAATAGTTCCTCTGTTTTGCAGGCAAACTTTTGAACCTTAAAAAAAAGTTCCTCTTTCCTACTTCCCTCATTAGTTCATTACCTCATTAGTTGCCAACCACTGATGTTTTCTCATTTTGTAGCCATGCAAACACACAAGCGCCTTAATACAATTGAAGCGTGTGCATTTGCAAATTTACTCAACAATTCAAATCAGAAATGTAGGTAAACTTTACATGGCATTTGAACACACATTGGGATTGTCATATGGTGCTTACACTAGTTAAATTAATTCCCAGGAGGGGTTAACAGTAGGAGACAGGATGGAACTGTTGAATTTTTCCAAATGCACAAAAATCAAAGAACCTATGATTTGATTCTGAATTGTGTAGTAGAATTTATGGATCCATTGTATCTATTAACTAAAGTACCAGATTATTGCTTGCAACCAAAAAAATTCCTTTCATAGGAAAAGAGGTCGACTATTTTCAAGAGTCATACTCTAGGACAGACCCACAACGATAGGACAATATTTGCTATCAATCTCAATTGTTCATGCATTATGATTCTTAAACTAATTAGGATTTCATTCAAATGAACACTCAAAATATTACATTAATTATTGCCATCTTAACAGTTCGTTTAACTACAGGTGTGAACTGACCTTTATAATGTTAGAGGGTGGTATGTAGGAATGTGCTTGCAAATCATTGAAAGGGGAGTTGGAAGAGGGCAGCACAAACAAATACTGGCAAATTTTTTCCATGTTTCAAACCAAGAAGTATCTATAGTATCTTGATGATGGGCCTTGGGAAGCAAAAAGTCAATTTGTTAACAAATTAGGTTTTGAGGGAAATTTTAATTTGTTAATAAATGACGGTTTGCATAGATCTTCAATGGCTCATGTTCTCAATGAGAATTCTATTCTACATTAAGTTATATGAGAAATGTTAAGAAGCAAGTAATCACATCAATTTTGATGAATGTTGAATCCATCAAAATGCAATTCCTCACTTATTTCTATACATTGCTCTGGGCAAACAAATTTTGATTGAATATGATACAGTGTTGGATTTTCTTTTCCATAAGGGGGGTGCCTGAGTGAAAGTTGAACAGCCCATTTGTTGATTTGTGAGATCCAATCTTCATGATGAAGATTTCCAAGTCAAATCTGTTGTTCTGAGGGGTTGGAATATTTTAGAGTGTACTTGACTATGAGTCTATTCCATCATGCATGGTTTCTTTTTTTTCAAATTTGTGATGTTGCCATGCTGGGGATCATCCACAAGAGGAATTAGCCACATTTGGCTACAGGTCAGAGAGGAAAGTAGAAAAACTTAAAAATCATGCAGTAGTTTGGTGATTTGCTGGAACCTATAGCCTAAATATGGCAATTTCAGAAAATTTTCCCTCAAAACCTTGCAGATTTGGCACATTTATAATTTGGCACATTTTTTTCCCCAAAAATCCTTTGTATGACTCACACTGGATTTTACTTTCATGTCCAAGTGACAAACATTCACCAAGGAAAAAACACTGGTCTCACGTTAATGAACCTTATGTTTTGAGAAATTTCTATTGAACATTTAAGCATTTCTATTCTCTAGGAAATTCAATTCAGAAAAAAATGGTGCACATTTTCGTTGAGATTTCCAAATCTCAAAACTTCAGTCATTTCCACATATATGCTACATGATAACATCTGAAAATGGGACTTTTAGTGAAGTTTCAGAGAGTGGGTCTCAAACTGTTGGCAAGAGAGTTTTAGGATTACAAGGTTATGAGACATACAATGTTAATTTATGGTTCTCCTGGAGTGAAGATTTTGAACCCTAAAATGCTAGGTTTGCTTTGTCTACCTTGATATAACATGAACACCACTATTGGACATGTTCTCTACATGCAGTGTTAGAGAACATTTCCAACCTGGTTGATGCATATGTAGAAGACCAAATAAGTGTGAAGATGTATACAATGCAAAAACTTCTGAAGAGTTTACGATCAAGATTTGATCCTTTGCCATAAGAGTGTTGTGGAAGTTGGAAGAACAGAATCATTGCTGATCACATAATATCTTCCTGAAAGTTGATAGGATTCCTTCAAATCATTCCCATTTTGTAATTCCACTTCTACTCACATTATTTAGCAAGTTACCGCAAATTTCATGTGCAAAGTATTCTAAAAGCATATTCAGAATATAAGTAAGCTCCTACCAATTGGACAATGAGTTTTACATGCACATAAATTTGTAGGCTAAGAAATCAATGGAAGTACGGTGCTTGCAGCTCTCTTTGCTAAATGAAATTGTCTTGCAGGAGCTGCAGTGACCATAAACAAACTCAATGACCCACTACATGATTACTGTTGCTCAATACTTTTGTGTCCACTCTCATCCTTGTGGAATTAGAACAAAATATCATCGATGAACCAGTCCTGCAATGAATCAGGTAATATTTCACTTTGAAGTTGGGATTCCAGATAGCAAGACTTGTACAGACATTCAAATGTCACCTGGAGCATATAAGCACATTTGTGTTGCCTATCAACACCAAAAGTCTGAGCTTCTTGGGGTCATGCAATGAATTGTGCATTTATGAACAAGTTCTAGCCTCAACCTCCAGCTGTGAAACTGGAAGTACCTATTGAGATCCAGAATATATTGAACTAGAGCAATTTTGAAACATCATTCTCACTATTTCCTGATGTGATGATTTGATCCCAATATTCATTCATAATATGTGAGTAGGAAGCAGTGGGCTTCTGGAGAGGAAGAGGAGGAAGGCTAGAGTTTCCTTTCAGCACTTGACAAACATACCCCATTGTTGGCCTTGCATCTGGATCTGGATGTGAGCAGACAAGACCAAGGAGTAAAATTGTGCTCACTTGTTCTTTATCAAAATTGTTCACTAGCCTGACATCCACGACATTCAGGAGCTCTCCATTTTCATAACACCTCCATACATCATCAAGGAGGAGATGCGATTCCTCAATGTTTGAGACTTGGGGGTTGAGGGGAGAGCGCCCACAGATAACTGCAAGTATCAAAGCACCATAGCTAAACACATCAGTTTTGGTTGATGCCTTTCCTGTGATGATAAGCTCTGGCGCCATGTAGCCTCTTGTTCCTGCCATCATTGTGGTTTTTGCATTCTTGGTTCGCGCTATCACTCTAGCAAGCCCAAAGTCCCCAAGGCGTGGGTTGAAATGTTCGTCGAGCATCACATTGCTAGGTTTCACATCTCGATGAACCACACATTGTTCCCATCCTTCATGAAGGTAGGTGAGTGCAGATGCCACCCCAATCAAAATGTTTTTGCGCAAATCCCAAGTGAGTTCGACCGCATTCAAAATCATTTCTGACTCATGATGAAACAAAAACTTATCAAGACTTCTGTTTGGCATGTAATCATACACGAGCATGAGTTGACCTCGTTCACAACACCAACCTTGTAGTTTTACCAAATTATAATGCCTTGTGCGACTGATAATGGAAACTTCAGCGAAAAATTCACGTTCACCTTGATCTGAATTTTCAGCAATCTTTTTCACAGCCACAAGAGCACCATCTCGTAAAGTGCCCTTGTACACACTACCAAACCCGCCACACCCAAGCATTTCCTCTTTATGGAAACCCCGAGTTGCAATGCTGAGTTCCTTGTAGCTGAAGATCCGAGGTCCATCCAAAAATTCTGCATATTTAGCTTGATTGCTACGTTGCACCTCTTGAGGGCCTCTTGATGGTTTCTTTTTGAAAAAGAAGAAGATGGCCGCAAGGACTCCTGCTGCAACCAATAGCATAGCACCAAAGATCCCCAAAAGTACCCAAACAAGGGTTCTTTTCTTCTTGGCATTTCTCAGCATTGCTGTTGGTGCTGCTGTCCCTCCGGATGGTGTGGACAGTTGCACTGAAAGACCACTGGTAGAGAAGTTCCAGGAATGGACATAATGGCTTTCCAAATATGCTCCAGTAGCACTAGAAAATCCAACATACATGTAACCATCATCTACTAACACATCTGAAAGGGTGAAATTGGAGATTACAATTTGAAAGGATGGGGGAATGCTAACATTGACAGTCTCGTCATAAAGATGGACAGCTACTTGAAGTGTTTTAGTACCTGCTGTGTAAACAATCCAAGCTCCAAACTTCCCTTGATTTGCGAAATATGATGGAATACATGTAGGGCAAAAATCAAAGGTGTGAATTGATTGTAGACTATTGACATCAACACCCACATGGCTCCAACTTGGATCTTGAAGGTCAGTATTTTTAAATGTATCTATCTCAACTGCAAAGACATGATTCCTCAAACTTCCATCATCTGAAGCATCTAAAAGGCCAATTGCTTCACCACCAAACCCACCCGTGTCTTGACCACTGAGTCCTTCCAAGGGATTAGTATTGCTGCCCACAATAATGAATGCTAATCCATCTTAGCTAGAACTAATGGAACTATTCACAGAAAATGTGAAAAAGGTGTTGAATGAGGCAAATTTTTCGGAGCTAGGGTCTTGAAATTGGACCCTCTCAGAGTATAAGACCCTACCGATAGCAGCAACCTGCGCAGTATTCAGCTGTAAGAACTCTGACTGTATTTGCACATCTCCAATTGAAATCAAGTTAGTTATGTTCTCAAAGTTGTCATAAGAAAAATTCAAATCTTGTGCAGCAGCATAAGATAAAGATGCAGAAGAAGATAGTGTTACCACAAGACATAGGATTAATAAGAACTTCTCACTACAAACTAACCATGAAAGAGACATCGCCATAGAGGAATCTCACAACCCAAATATTAAAAAAAACAAAAGGAAAGGACTACATTAGGGACATCAAACCCAAAGACAATTTTGTGTGGCATTTCCTCTAGGTATTAGGATGGTGCAACCATGGGCGACATTTTGAGATTGGCATCAAAAACATGGTGTGAGAAAAACTCCTAGAGCTATTATTATATATGTGAGGGGCAAAAAAAAACAAAATCTTGAAGAAGCTGATAACTTTTACAAATCAAAAGGAGCTTGAATCTTATACAAGTGCACAAGCAGTTAGATTTGAGAGACCTTTACAGGAACATATTTTTTTTGAAACGTTCAAAACTCCAAAACCACATAGTACCTAGTCTTCCTCCCCATATTGCCAGAGCTGATTTGTTCTGGCGCAAGCGTTTTGTCGGTGCTTGAACCTCCCACGCAGAGAGCTTCGAACCGTGCGTATGACCCCGATTGAAATTGACCCCGACTGAAAAGTACGTGCGAAGAAATTACATCACATTTTAATTATTTTAATGAGACCAACAACCAAACACACTTTGGAAGGTCACGGGAAGTTGCCCGCCTCCGTATCAGTCTTGTTTTTTAAAGAAATTTTTGTTTGTAGCTGAAACGGCGATTATTCATTGCAAGATGTAGAAAAAGTGGAAGATTTAGCCAAATCTGGCTATAAACCAGAAATAAAGTACAATCCTTTTAATCATCTTTCTATATGTTTTAGCCACACAATGAAAAGTCACATACAGGAATCTATGGTAAATTCCTATGGGAAATTTTTGTGGTGAATTTTCGCCATTTAGTGAAAAATATTTTCTGAAAACAAGATTGTGTCACAAATTCCCTTTCTTGAAAAAAAAAATCGTCAAAAAAGAAAAAAAATCACTAAAAATCATAATTAAGATATTATATTTCATATTTTGAATATCTTCAAATTTGACTAAATATATTTATGGACTATCACCACTTGAGCAACATCACAAAATTGGAGGGGAGGAAAAAAAACAGTTCTCTGACAACTGAAAAACTCCAAAAATAATTTTTTCCAGGGTGCCTGTGTAGCCTGATAAATGTTGGTTATCCGTGAATAGAAGCAAATAAGCTAACCATTCTAACATTTGCAAAGGACTAGGTAACCAGGAAGAGGTCACTGCCTATCAGATATAGTCAAGATGTGGGAGCGTTGAGACTGTATCTGGTAGGTGGTGGCCTGGAGTTGGTTGCGGGACATAATCAATAGAGAAGGCAAATAAGTCATGGTGCAGTGATTTTCCTGTCTGGGGAATCTCTAGACTGAAATTTTTAAAGCATTGGTAGCTTTTGACAGCCCAGCGAGGTGCACGCGGAGAGGAAGAGACAGTGGCCGCTGTTTATACTGTTTACAGCAGAAGAAGATGAAGAAGTAGAGAGCTTTGGTCCTGTGTTCCTTCTAGGAAATTAGTCGGACATTTTTTCCTCTTTTTGCCTGCGCACACGGCTTCTGTAACGTGGAAGGGCCCGGGGGAGTTGTCTGACACAAACAACGAGGAGACAGAGAAACAGAGTGCGGAAGAGGTTGCGAGACAGAAGAATCCTGCGACAGATTGGTTGAACCCCAGAAGAAAGAAAGAAAGAAAGGAGAGGCCGCAGAAGGAACGCAACGTAGAGGATCGCACCGGGAGAAGAAACGGGAAGCGAAGTTTGAGGGTTTAGAGAGGGTCAGAAATGTGCATCCAACCCAAAAAAAGAAAAGAAAAATGAAGGCCACCGAAGTGGTCTGCGTTTTCCTTCAAAGGCCACTCTGTCTGGGTAACCAATCCACTATAGGGTTGATTTAGGGGTTTTCTTGAAATGTTTTTTGTTTCCTCTTGGATCTGGTTTGTGACATAGGTGGATTGTGGGACCTAGGCAACAGGGGAAAGTCAATGAGAACATTAACATTTGGTATTAGAGGTTTCTTATAATGCAAGTAAAGATCAATGCAACATAAAATACATATCTCATCAGGCCACCCAACCAACTATCTAAGCAAAAGTGTCATGGTGTGTCTTACTACAAGCGGGTGAAGACACATCAAGCTTTCCACTTCAAAATTAGATATAATTTGAAACTTTGTTGTACATAGCTTTTGAAATGGATTGAGGTCCTTGTGAAGAGGGTAACTAATTCACTACAATTGTTTTTAGGAAACTTTTGTGTGGCATTACTTGTTTCAAATCCTTCAGGACTAGGAACAAGGAGTGAAACATCTAATATTTTGGTATTAAATTGTCTTAGTCATGTTGAACTTAGTAGAATAATGATTATAACACTTCAGCCTATAGTGAAGTTAGAGTTTGGCTTTGGCATAATGCTTTAGCCCACGACCCCTAGGAAGTTTCTTATATTTCCCTTTTGTTTTATTAGTCTTGTGTGGTTGGCCTTGTAAATTTAAAATTGCATTATAATAATAAGCAATTTTTAGATAGTGAAGCATGTGCTTTTAGTAGGATTCTTTCTTCATGGGCACCAAACTCCCATGTCTCTTAGTTCATCATGTCTCATCGAACCTTATAGTTCCCATCACCCATTTGTTTCATCATGTGCCATGACAAACCTATTTTCCACCCCATGTCCCACACAAACCATGACCACCCACTAGTTCCCCTTCATGTTTTAACAAATCATCCACCATCTACTAATTCCCCTTACCAACCCCCCACCCTTCATGTGAATGTGAGACCCCAATTTTATTCTTTCTCAAACCCCTTTGATCATGCATAGGTGGGATCTTTTCCCCCTTCCATTCTATTGACCCCTACAATTCCCCATGATCATACCCCTCAACTTACCCCCATCTCCTCAACACATTCATGCTCTCCACCTAAAGTTTTTTGCCCCACCTATGGGCGCCAATTTATCAATCAAAGGTTAATTTGTCATCATTATTTTTGTCAAGCATCCAATTCATCTAATTCAAACCCCTATGGCCATCCTAATTCAATACCTTCCAGGATGGTTTATGAACACCTTTGGGATTGTTTTCTCCTAAAAGATTTAGCAAATGGATTCCTTCAATTATTTCAACTTTGTTTTCATATTGCACAAGGTCACATTCCACCTCAAATTGCACATGTTCTTGGAATGGCCTTGCCTCTTAGCCATAACTAAACCTTTAGGTGGAGTTCATACCATTGCAATGGGGGAAGCATTGTATGGATTCACAAGCTACGTTTTATGCCTTCAATTCCACGATGCATTTGCAACACATTTTTTCCCACACCAATTCAAAATCGCAACTAAAGGCGATTGTGAAACAATAATCCATAGCATTAAGTGCACCTTGAACCTTCACGTCAACTAGATTATTTTCTAATTAGAAGAGACAAATGCCTTTAATTTAATGTCAAAAAGGGTCATATTTCAAGAACTTTGTACAATATGATGTTTCCATACAGCTCATCCCTTTTGTTCGTGCATCTTATGCATTTGTGTTTCCCCTATTTTATAATCACCATAATTGTGAAAGCAATGTCATAGTCATTCCATCTGCCATGGGAACCCATCAAGGTAATCCTTTAGGAAGGGCACTATTTGTTTTAGCTTATTTTAGGGCTTTACATTCTACATCTAATTATTTCCCTTCTTATCTTTTTCCATCCATTACAAATGACACTCCATGTGATATAGGTCTTTTTATCCAACCTCAAAAATGTGTAGCACAATCACCCTTTAGTATGCCACCTAACTTCAACACCCCATCCTAATTTACCACCCCATCACATACAATTAGAGTCTTGGGGTTCCATTGAGCATTTCATCATTGAAAATGTTTTGTTAAAAGATGTTTGGCATGTGGACCTTCTCCCTAAAATGTGTGATGTTTAGGTAACATTTGGAATTATAACTCATTACTTCGTGTAATAACCATCGTATCTCTTACAATGCACACCTCCCTCCTCCACCTTCATAAAGTTTCTTATTTATTTTGATTCTCCCTCCTTCAAGTGTTTGGGAGCCTCTTGGGTCTAGGATCCTTTGATAGCCCAAAAGGACTTCTAGCTCGTAAACAAGCTTCTCTCCCAATATCCTTTGGTGGCATCGGGCTCATATTGTTAATCACTATTGCCCCAACAACTTATTTAGGGAGTTAAACCTTTATAACTTCAATCACAACTACTAGGTTTATGGTTGATAAATGTCCCTCCCTTTTTAAAACCTTAACATGAGTCAATAACAACACCTTCCCTTTCTAGCAACACCCCAAGGCGGCATGTGATTTTCAACCACCCCTAGCTCACAAGTGTCTTCCTTTATTTGAACAACTCATTGGGCAACAAATGGTTCACTTAAAAATTCCATTTCAGAAAGTTTGCACCATCAAACCTTTTTTAGTATATTTTTTGACAAGATATCTAAGGCCCATCGTGTTTGAATTTTATCACGTTCTAGCCCACAAGCAAGTGTTTAGCTTACAATTCGGCCAATCTTTCCAACCTTTCGATTATTTCCCCTAGTTTTTTCCATAACACTCCACACACGACTTGGACTACCCCATCCCTTAATTGCAGGTATCCCTTGATATGTGTGCACACATCCCATTCACCCTATTGGTATCCACCTCTTATGTTGCATTCATGGCAATGAGCGCATGGGAACCCATGATGCAATTCATGACACCTTCACTACCATTACACAAGATGCGGCCTTCCACATGGGACAAAAATAATTACATACATTCAACCACATTCAACTCCTCTCATCAACAAGTTGATTTATTGCCTTCAATGCAGCTCAAGCCAAAAAATGGAGCTATCACGACCGACACCCCACTAATCAATTCCTCCCTTTAGCAATTCAAGTATTTGGATGTCTACACAAACAGGCTACTATGTTCTACACAATTGTGCCAATGCCATTTGGAGCTTGATAGGACCAAAGGGCCCTCATCTTTTTGTTTTAGTTACTTTTCTTTGTAAAAAAAATCAATCATTTTGCAAAGGATGCAAGCATCTTCCATCTTAAATTAGGCAATAGCCATAGGCCTAGATATTTCCCAACTTCCACCATTTCAAGACACACCTCCCATTTCCATGGCCAACCTATTGCAAATAGTTAGTTTTTGACATGGAGAAATACAACTGACTTATTACATGTGGTCAATTTTTAACATGGAAATATTTCGACATTTAGTTTGAGCTAACTTGACATCTTGTCATTTTTCCTTTTTCCTTTTCTTATTCCTTTGTACATTTTCCAAATCTACAATGTGTTTATAAACAAAGTTTTGTAAGGTTGCATCAATTTATAAAATAATAGAGTTATTTATAAAGTTAAGGGATTAGGGGGCAAGAATGGCCAATTTTAGGGTAATAGGGCATCAAATGCATAACTGGGAATGAAAATTTTATGAAAGGAAATAAATGGGACCCAAATTAGTTTTTCCATTAATTTTGGTGGTAAACCAAGTTTCATCATGTCTTTCTTTTTTCCTAAGCGCCTCCGCTATTACTACATATATTTTCATTACACTTACCGATACAACAACTATAATTACTTTCGAACCTTATGCATTAAATGTTGAGTTTTAACATTTAATACATAAGGTTCCTTATTTCGTGGATACCACTAAAAAAAGGGATAGGGGGAAAAGCAAAGGAAGAGGGGGTGAAACAAAGGGTGATTTTATAGATAACTTTAATGTATAATGTAAATAATGTATAATGCAAGGTGCTCTCGAATGTAGGCTCAAATCTAGTAAAGACTCCTACCAAGGGCTATACCAAATGCTTGGGCCTTTAGGCACTAACATAATTGCCTATTCAAAGTAACCTTTTTTCTATTGGCAAAATATAACCAAATTCCAAAATTAAAAAAAGGACCGTGAATTTCATTAAAGGAAAATTTGGGAAAAAAAGGAAAATACCACCACATTATGTCATTGTTGATTAGTTTGATTACCAGTAATCACCTTGTTAAATAATGATTAATCCCTATTGCATAATGTTTCCTCTTTTGTGTAACATTGATCATCATCATGTAACATTATTGTCCATTGGATGTAGGTTAATCGCCTAAAAAAAATCAATGATAATCATCTTTCAAACTTCATTACCATTCCATGTACTCATTACAAGCAAGCTTACACCATATTGAACAATGAGTGCTGTGAACTTGAGTTGCAACAAAATAGGGCTTGTAAATACTAAGTTGTAATATAATAATGATGAATCCTTATTAATGGTTGTTGAAGTAAATTAAAGTTATATCATTTAACTCATAGTTTTTCATTATAGAGAATCAAGAGTAGAAGTAGTGGGGCATGGATTTTTTGTCACTGATTGATGGATCAAAAGTCAAAAATCTATGGAGTCTAAAGTTTTGTAAAAATTTGATATTGAAACAAATATGGATTTTGGACTCTTGAACTTTTATGTTGTTTTGATTTTACGATGTACATTGTTGTTTTTCTATTATAATTTTCGCAAGGTGAACACCTTTAGAGTCTAAGTTTGTATAGTCACTAACATGAAGGTCATCTTAGGAGTCAAATCTATGTTGTTCAAATTCGTCAAGAACTTGAAAAGATCTTCAACTCATCCCCTTGTTACAATTCATGAAAGCATGAAAGCCCAATTGAACTATATGAATATGTGTTGTTCCGATCTATGAAAGCTTGAGGTAGTGAAAATATCCTCCCCCTTGTTGCGTTTTGTGAGAGCTTGGTCAAGTTTTGTGAATTTTATTGTTCCAATATGTGATCTAGCCCAAGGTAGTGAGAAACATCCTCCCCTTTCTTGTGATTCGTGAAAGCCTAGTCAAGTTCTATGAGTATGTGTTGTTCCAATTTGTGAAAACCTAAGGTAGTGAAAAGGTCCTCCTTGTTGCAATTTGTGAAAACTTGAGAGCCTAAACCTTAAACCCTAATCAAATATTTTGTGTTGTTCCAATTGTGAAAGCCTAAGATAATGAAAAGGTCATCCCCCTTGTTCCAATCTATGAAAGCTTAAGAACTTTGTCTTCAATGTTTTGTGTTGTTTTGATTTGAAAGAACTTGCAACATGGTCCTCCCCCTTGTTTCAATTCATGAAATCTTGAAAGGCCAAATGGCAAATGTTAAGCAATGAGCCATTAAACATTGTACTATTGACAACTTTACATCCATTTTGTGAAAAGTTAAAAATACAATACAAACATCAGGGCAAAAGCAAAAGGTAGATAATGTTCTACCATAGTTTTTCAAATCTAGTTGAAAATACTAATGACTCATTTCCTCTAGTGATCCCTCCTTTTATGAGCACCCCCATCTTTTGAGGCAAGTTTTAGCAAAAGCAAGGTTGCTTCCTATTCTAATTCAACCAATAACAATCCTTTTGTTAAGTTGGTTTGTCCTAATGGATTGCCCCCTTTTGTTGCCATTGTGCCAAATTTGTCATGGATTTATGTTGTTCTAGATAAAGAAGGAGATGTACCCCTGCCAAAAAATACAAAGAAAAACTATGACATTTCACACAAATGTAGAGAGGCTTGGGCTACTCAATTCCATTAGGCATAGATGTTGAATTTTTTTTGGAAAAATTAATTAGGTGAAATGCATGGTATGTTCTTTTGTGAAAGGCAAGGATGTGCTTTTAAGGTCAAAGGCTAACATTCTTGAGAAACATGTTAGAAAGACAAATGTTATTTGAAACATGTTTCATTTGGGCAAGAAGAAAGGAGAATGGTACTACAACAAGACATGAAATCATGCAAAGAATTGGTTGGTTTACTATGAACATAATTTGCATATCAGAGAAAGGTTAAAGGGGAACATGGAAAAAAAAACAACTTGCCACCATCCTTCACTTACTATAGCAAGGCCAACTGATGCTAGAATTTGAAGCTTTGAAGCCTTTGTTTTCTTTTTTGAATCTCCCAATGATGCCTAGAAAGCATTGGAATGATTTTACAGGGTGGGTTATGACTAAATGCATGCACCAATAGGTCATTAAAAAGGTGAAAAATGTCATTGTAGGTTTGAAGTATCTTGCCTTATCTTGTGACAAAGTTATCACAATTAACAACCAATTGTGGGTTTCCATCCATTGTTATGCCTTTGTAATAGATTGGTGCCATATGCCTATATTAATTTCTTTAGAATAGGTTATTGAGGCAAGGGGTTTGAATAATCTAACTAAGGTTGTCATGGGTGTTTTGAAAAACATGGGGAATTTTTATGCAAATGCTACTTGAAAATTGATCTCTTTTGGAATTAATGGTGTGAATGTTTTCCAAGGGGTGTGCAATAGTGTCACATGCCAAATTCAAAATAGGTATATTCCCCATTTGGAAAGCATACATTACATGGCACATTGCACTAACTTAGATGTGTAAACTTTGTTTTAAATCCTCATTGTGAAACATATATAAAATTTTATCTAATCCTTTTACTTTCTTTTTTTTCACAAATCGAAAAGGCACATTGAGTTTTTGAAGCTGGTAGATTTATTGAAAGCAAAAGGGAACAAGATTTTTTTAAATATAAAAACAGGTTGGATCAACGTGTTCAATTTAACTAAACGAGTGATGTTCATGTACATGCCATTTGTGGCAAAAATGGTTGAAGACATCCCATTTATCATGATTGTCAAACATAATTTTGAGTTGTTTTATGATGTCAACTTACTAATTTCCCTTTCTTTTTTGTTGCCCATGTTGGAAACAATCCATGTTCTAATCAAATTTGCACAAAAAAAAGATGTGTTTGTATGTGACTTTATTACAGCCATCAAGATTTGCCAAGACCAATTATATTTTCACTATTTTGATCTAGAAACAAAGTATGTGCTTAACATTTCAAAGAGTTCCAAGATTTGGTTGCTTAAAATCACAACAGCTTACATTTGAAGTGGAGGGCAACTTCATTAGACCTCAACACCCTAGAGGTTGAATACTTTTATTTTGAACCATTAAGTTACACATTTTGGGTACATGTTTATATGTCAATGTCAAGAAGGCCCAAGTGACCTAAAAGATCTTTGGAAATTTCATAAATAACACAAAGGCATCTTGTTCAAGTTCATAATTTCCAACCATGATTCCTCTAGTTTGAATTTTTTGAGCATGTGTTTATGTATTTGGATTTTGTAGGTTTATACGTTTCTATTTGTGTTTTAAAACTATAAGCTTAAACCATTGCAATTGAATATTTGGTTGTATCTTGTAGGTGTATTTGGATATTTGGTTTAAGAATTGACCACAAAATTTTCAACATTTCATCTCATCGATGCCATGGGGATTTGTTATTTCTAGTATTGGCTTCATATTGATGTTAAGGAAAATTTTAACCATCATCTAATGTTGATCAAATCCCATTATTGCTTTGAATGGCCTTTAAAACTTGTCAAAATCTCAAAGGCAAATACTCCCTTGGAAGTAACTAGGGTTTGTCCATCCAATTAATCCATAACTATTCTAGATTTACACTTGTGTAAAATCACTATGAACTTTAATGTTGTTATTGCAATGGAGGTTCCATTCCATGTTAATCCTTTAACTTGACTTTAGCACATTTTGGAAGCTTCCTACATTTTACGACATTCATTCCCTAAGTTTTTCAAACTAACAAAGATTGCAATATTGCAAATCTTAGGTTCAATGGAAGATGAACGAACCTTTTCCACCTATTTTTCATGAAATAAAAGTTGAGAAACCACCTCAATGAACACCTACACATGGTTGTTGGTATGTATTATTAAACTTTATAGACTTTGAACATCTTCCCATATGACACATGTTTTGATGATTGCAAGGAGCAAAAACCTATGGGAAGTTTGAATTAGAATATAATGGAAATGGTTTGTGATGAAAGATTTTGGCCAAAGCTGGGTGATTTTTTTCTAAAGAAATTATAAAATTAGGTTTGACTTAGAAGTTGAAAATGTTGCTACCTTACAATAGTGCACCATTGAAGGTTTGTTTGTTTGAGTCTTACTAAATCAATTTGATTTTGTTTCTATGTTTGTTTGAATATGTATATGTTTAGATAGTGATATATGTCTGATTTTGTGTCTTTCTGAGTTTATGTGAGTTAAAAAGTTTATGTATGTTTGAATCTTCTTGAGGTGGTATGTTTCTTTCTAAATATGTGTTTGACTTTGTTTGACTTTGTTTGAAGGTCTGTTTGTTTAAATCTAGTTGACGCATCGTATCTCTAAGTTTGTTCAAGTTTAGGTTTGGAATTTTGAATTTTAATTTGAATTTAAATCTTGATGTTCAATTGAGGTTCAAAAAAATTTGAAGGTTTGTGTATATATGTTTGAATGTCTCCTATTTGAAGTGAATGTCTAATATCTATCCATTGTCCATTATGTTTTATTATATATTATATTCCAATTTTGAGTTTGAACTTGTGTATCATATGTATGTCCAATGTCCACTGTGTATGTTTGCATAATGTGTTTCACTCTTAAATCCTAAATTCTAAATCATGTTGTGAACAATCACCCAACAATGAAAAAGGCCTTTTTTATGCATGTTTGAGAGATTTCAACACATAGATAACTCCATCCTACATAATGCATTGTGATAAAATTATGTAGTATATAACGTCCATAGCCATATTTAGATTATGCTTTGTACATTTCACCAATTTTTGTTGGTGAAAATTTCCATATCTTGCCAACTTGTAATGAATTTTTTTATTACACATAGCCATATTTCTATTTATTAAAAACAAAATTAGCCATAAATTTCGTAATACAATGTTCGTAATGTTGCTAAATATGCATTGCAATTGTATTTTTAAGAGCCACCCATTCGAAATTACAAAATCCTCATAAAAAGGGTTACTTTAAAAAGCAAAGTTTTCACAATTTTTAAGATAATAATGAGAAAATCCAATAAGTCAATTGAGCCTTATCTTAATTATATGCAAATGCAATGTGTCAAAGATCATGTCAATGTTTTTGGAAAAACCTTGGATAGAATTAGTATATGAGCCAAATATATCAACTATCTTAATGATTTGGGGTGAAATATTCCTTGAAAAATTCAATTTACCTAAAGTTCCAAAATATTGTTGTTAGCCTTTCAAGGAAAAAATATTCTTGGTCCATTTATTCAATTATTTGACTATGATTTTAATAGTCATGTATTTAGTAATGATCATTCATGATTTGACCTTTCCCACATCCAACCTTTTCATAAAATCACATATTTACATAACTTTAAATATTTTTTGGTCATTCACAAAAGGCAATGAACCGTATTTACAAATTATTTTAAACTTAAAACAATTCCACTTGCAAATTAAGTCCTTTAGAATTAAAGAACAAGATAGATTCTAGCATTTTTATATATAGATATGATGTATAACAAATTATACATTGACATATGTGTGTTTATATACATGTGAGACTAAAATGATTGCATATGTTATATGTCCAAATATAACATTTCTTAGAAAGTCCACTATGGAGGTTTTAGATTCAAGGTAAACTAGTAGAAGATCTAATGATTATAGGTTTTGGGAACTATACATGAAACAAATAAGTTTAAGAAGAATTTTCATAAATTGATTCTTGACATGTTTGTAAAAGAACATGAATATGTTTAGAGGGAAATACTAATATTTTATGTTCAAATGTAGATTGTCTTTCAATCATACAAATACTGAATTTGCTTTTGGCATATTATGTAAATTAATAGGTATGATGTTATTTCAAGTGACAAATTTTTTATTGTAAATGTATTTAATCATTTTTGTTGTTTGTTATGACATATGTAGTTCATGATATTATGGATAAAATATAATTTTGATTTTGAAGCAACATTCAATGATATACAATTGTCCTAAATTTGAATTTGTAAAATTTTCGTTCAAAAATTGCTCTATATATGCTATGTAAAATTTGGAAAACGTAAAAGGTGCATTTCTTTTGTTGGTTATTGCTACAAAAAAAGATTTTATTTTTTTTTGGTAGAATCGTTTTTTATTTGTTTCTTTACATACAAACATAAGTTTAAGAAAATCATAGAACATGAGAGTGGGACTAATATACAAGAACACAAATTTTGATAATTTTGACTACATCCATATCCTTATGATTTTAGATTTTGTTTTAATCATTTGCAAAGGGTAATGAACCTGATTTATAAATAAGCATAAACATGGAATATTTCCACTTGTAAATTTTGTCCTTTGATTTCAACTAATGGGAAATTAGTGTTGAGCATCTTTAAATGTGTAAATTGATGTAAAACAATTTGTTCATTAACATTAAAATGTTTATGATAATTTTAAATATAAAATGAATATTTAAATATGATGTGCATTGTATGTATTTCCTAAAAGGTCCACTATATATAGAGGCTTTAATTTAAAGGTAAACTACTATAGGATTATATATTCCAAAAAAAAAAAGGATGGTTGTTTGAAGGTTTCCCAAAGTAGGAGCTACAAGTTTGGGAATTATAAGCATGCTTTGTAACATAATTATTGAGCATGCTTTGTAAACAAAGTTGAATGTATGTTGAAACATGATAGGTTTTATTACAATAATTTTCAATGGTTTAAAATGATATTAAAAAAATTGGGAATAGTGAATTAAAATATTCATTTAAAGCATAATTTGTACATGAACATGATCCATAAATTTTGTGATGTAGCTCAAGTGGCGATCATCTATAAGATAATTTAGCCATATTTGGCTATAGGTGATATGAAACTTTGAAAGTAGGGAAAAAAATAGGATTCTTTTATATTCTTTGCTACTTGCTAGAACTTATCATAAAAATTTGCGAATCTAGAAAAGAATTTCCTTGAAATCTAGTGAATTTAGGCCATTTTTTCCATGGAAAATTCTTTGTATAGGTTGAAATCATATTTTTCAGGTTGAAATTTGGTGAAATTTCGCCCCAAAAAAATTGGTTTGCATCATTTCAGTTAATATATTAAAATTTATGAGATGAAAAAATGAATGTGGAAATGTGTTGCAAATTGACATATATTGAATTTGTTTATCCAAAGATGTTTTTCTCAATGGATAATATATCTCATTAAAGGTTTGCAAGGTTTCATAAGGGCAACTAAAAGGACTTGGGAACAAAAAATTTGGAAACTATGGGCTTTTTAAAGACTACAAATTTGAATCCTTCTAGGGTTTTTTTTGGATAGTTTTATTGTTGATTACATTATTTTACAAATCTTTCATCAAACATATTAATAATTAAACATTCATATTTCCTATGTATTTAGGCTATTAGATTGTAAACCATTTAAATTGTTCAACATGTTTTTATTATACATATATGAATGTTCATGATATGACATTTGGTATTTTTCTTGTTTAGTACTTTGTGGACATTTGTCGATTCAAGTGTGACAACATCGAATAAATATTATGAAGCATTATTAACACAATTCAAAACTTTTAAAAAAATTGTTATGAATAAATTTTATCAAAGCATTTAGATTTCAATAACATGAAACAATTATATATTTGATACGTAAATGGAATACAACAAATTTTGTGACTAGTATTAACATGGAAATGTCATTAAATATACAATTGATTGTGACTTTACATTCAATATATTAAAATGTGAATGTTGATATATGTAAATATGTGATTACATTAAATATTTATGGGTGCCAAGTTTATGCTAAAGAGGTAACAATGCAATGTTTTTTAAGGCTAGTTGCAAGTTCTGGGAATAAATCTAAAATCAAATCATGTAAGAAACCGATTGTAATTCCATGGTTGGGTGTGTTTTGTGAATCTCTTAAAACATGACATTGATACATGAAAAATAAAAGTAATTATGTCCAATATTTGAAATACTTGTATTTTTATGTAATTTAAATATTTACATAATATGAAAATTTTATGTTTATGTTTACATGAATATTGCAATAAAAAGTGTTAATGTGCTTTAATAACTCCAATAATGATAATGTGAGTATTTTCAGTATTTTCATTCAATATAAAAAATTTGTAAACATACATGCAAAACTTGAAATTAGGACACATTTGAAATAGTCAATTGCCAAAATAAATGTATGTTGTGATTGGATGTGACATGAATGTTGGGCATGTTTTATAGACAAACAGGGATGTTTGAAGTATTATAGAATTTGCATATTCACAATGCACACTATTGTAAATGATTGGTTTTTTAAATAATATAATTTTTCATGACAATATTTGGTCGATGGGTGAAATAAACACTACAAAGGTTTTCTAAACCAATTACAAAATTTGCGAACTACAAGAAAATGGGATTTTTCTAGGAAGGTCTTTTTAATAATTCCATTGTTTAACATGCATTTGAAAGTATTTTTTCAAACATCATAAGTGTTTCTTTAAATTTTAAATGACTATTTTTCATTGATTCCTAAATTATATTTTACATATGTTTTGGAAAATCACATGTGAATATGCAAATTTATGTTTATGCTTTACATGCATATGCAATTGAATATATATAAAAAATAGAATGATAGAATGATAAAAGCAAATAACTTTTTAAAGTTAATTTTGATTCAAATATGGATATGTTTCATAAATTTACAATGTATAAATCAAAGATTGATGGTTGATGTTAAACACCTCTAAATATATAAGATAATAAAAAATAAATCCTCCATCAAAATACGAATATTTACACTATGCATTTGAATATAAAGTGATGATGTACTATGTATTTAAATACAATACTCCTAGAGGCCACATGAAAAATGTTTTAATTTCAAGGTAAATTATTTGGGGATCTAAAGATTATAGTTTCTATGAATCAAGGGGAAAATGCACAATGTCATTTGTATTCAATTTTAAGAAATAGATGAAAATGTTCAATTTATTGTGTAAATGAATGTGTATGTATTTTGTATGAAAATGTAATGCCTTAATATTGTGACTGAATTTTAATTTTCTTTGCAATGTGTGTTAACATATATTATGGTATTTTCGATAAACCATATATTTTGTTACAATTCAATATCCGATATATCACTAAAAATAAGAATGAATATATGTTTCAACAATTGCATGACTATTATTATAATAATTATCAAATGATGAAAACAACAATTTGTATTTAAATGAAAATATAACCTCCATTGCAGAAACCTTCTGTTTGACAATGGAGTCTGGCATCTTACTTCCATAAGATACCAAGGAACTTTTGTGCCCAACTAGTTATTGAGTTATCTCAATAACTGACAAACCAAAGGACTTGTCCGACACTCAGCTACTATACCAAGCCAGACATTTATTTTGAAGCAACTTGAAGCTGAGATTCCCATAACCCTCTTTTCAATACCAAAGAACATTCACTATTGAACTTTGATCATCGACATGCGATGTAGATCCTAAGAAATGTCTTTTGCATACACTAACATTGACGAACACAGACTACACTTCTAACTTGAAGTTGATTGGCAGATAAATGAAATCAAAAGCTCCAAGTGATTTTGAGAAGTATGACTCAAGTGATTCACCTCGGTAGCTATGCCATCTCTCAATTTGAGAAGGCTCCCTTAATGGAGTTGAACCAATGTGGTGGCAGGACAAAATTGTGTTCATGAGATTCCCCTTAGGATCTAGCTATTGTGACTGAAGGACTGTCCAACTGCTGACTATTTAGCCAACGCACTGGAAGGGAACTTTGTGTGTGTTGATTGTTTGGGTTTGGGTTTCCCCACACGAATTAGTCAGTAGACAATAAACCATTCCCATTGAAGCTTGAGCTTGGAAAAAAATATGCCAATGTACTAGAGACACCTGACAATGGAACCATTCAGACGAGATTGAATTAGTAAAAGGTTCTCAAGGGAGAGTGTTGAGGTTCGTCCCTCTTTTTTTAGGTTTGTGCTTTGACATGTACGTGTGCAAGATATTAAGTCCCATACCTATTAATACTCAAGAGCCTACAAACAAGCAACTTTCAACAATCCAAGCAATAAATAATATGACGACCATGCATGCAAGTGGCGACCCCAAGATCAAGGTGCTTTCAGAGCCTAAGAGGAGAGAAAGGTATTTAGCACACCTCGGCTGCCATGATCAAACGACAAGTTAGATCATTCAGGCTCCCACTCATTGAATGCTACAAATGACATCCTTCTCCAAACCTTCACAGGATCTCAAGGCCAACTGGGCTCGAGCTTGATACACTTCCTAGCTATGTGTATCATCAAGCTGGATACACTTCCCGGAATAAATAATATTTTATTGTTTCAAAATTAAATGTGAATTGGCTTCCCAAATGTATGTGTATGTTTTTTTCGTCATTGGGGTAATCATAGGGCCAAACAATCATAAATTAAAATATTATAATTTAGTTTGACCTCAAGACTCCTGGACTCTAGTGCAAAGCCCTTAGGACTGATTTTCGCAGCAGCACCAATAGGATTGCTCGATTTGAGTTTAATATTGGGCTCCATTCCTTGTGTAAAGTGGGGCCTCAAATGATCTAACCTTATTCAAGGCCTCAGAAGGAGTGACTCTTTACCTAAAACACTCAAGAGAATGTTTTCAGTGTGAAAAACAAGCATTAGGCTGTTCCTGCGATAAGGGACTGCTAATGGTGAAGTTGTGGCGGCCCGTATTTTGGGAGTCGTTTGTTCCGAGTGCATTAGACGGCATAAAGATTGAGACAATGTAAAGATGGAGAGCATGTTTATCTTTTCTTTACCAATTGTTGAGTTTCTTCATCAAATGAAGCAACTGTGGGAAAGATAAATACTGAGATCATGTCAACACATAACAAAACAACATAAAAGGAAAAAATATAGAATAGCTTGCTGGAAAATGGCAATGAAATTAGCCCGCGCTTTGGGTGAACAGAAATTTTCATTTAGAACATGCCCTCTGTTCACTACATAATTACACCTAGGTGTTTTGTCTTGTGGTGTATTTGGAGGGCACCTTATATCCTTGAATATCTTTCCTTAGGAAAAAAAGTAGGCATCTTCCATTTACTCCTCAAGAATGGGAGGGAAATTACACCTATCTATAAGTGTAGGATCCCTTTCACTCTTGAAAAGTAGGTGTAAGGATCCTCCCTTCCTATACCAAGTCATCTAGGCATGTCAAACGGTAGGTAAGACTCATATATGGGGGCGAAAATAAGGCATCCACCCAAGGTGATGGTTGAGGTCATCATCAAATTTTGGTAATGTGCCTATTTGAAGGCCTTACTCTTGCACCCAAATATGCTTTGGTGTCGTTCCATCATCACCTCTATTTTGTTCATGTGTCGCTTTAAATACCTACACTACCTACACAAGAAAACCCACACACTTGGTGAAGCTTCGACATTTAGACTTACTTTGCAACCTGGGCTATTCTTGACCTCTAGATAGGTGGGACTAAAACCCATTGGGGACTTCCCAAGTGGTCCAAGGCCTTGTCACCTAGGATTACCATCTCTCGTTTTTTGGCCTAACCACAGACTTTGTCTAGTTTGAGGATTTAGCATGCTGAGACCAACACCCCAAGCCCCTTTCCTCAAACCCTCACTCACCGGCACCTATGCAGCTTGTGAATCTATCAAATTGAGAGTTGAACCCAGCCCAACGTTTAAACTCGTAACCCAAGCCACCATGGGGGCCACCCCAGGGTGGTCTAGACTTGGGCCCAAACTAAATGAGCCCCCACTATTTACAATCTACCTAAAAAGGCATGTTGTTCTCCCCCACTTTAGAGATGTTAACATCTTCGTTGACATTTCTTTGGGATAACTGCCCTTGGTGCTACCACCAACTATTTTTTGACCCTTTTGATGGGATTAACCACTTCTCGATTGAAAGAGCCCATTCGCATAGTCTTTGTGTTTTCACCATAGGAGGTTTAATCGAATGTGACTTCTATTTTCATCTAGTGCACTCTTTAACCTTTTCCTCAAATCCCCTTTATTTGACCATCACTTTTTCATATTTGGAGTCCATTTCGAGTTTTGGTTTAGGAGTTCTAACCACCATGCCGGACAAGGGTTACAAACGTGCCAACAAATGGTGTTGGACCGGGTTTTACAATCCAAGTCCCCTTTACCCAAGTAGGACATGATTCACAAGTTCATGCACATGAAGTTTGATTTATCCACTTAGGGACGTGCCATTTTATTCGCACACACCACCACCTTGACCTCACCTAATCGAGCCTTGAAGTTTTTCAAATTGAGTTCAATTCCAAGTCTATTTCCATTGGTTGCCACTCCCTTGCCTATCTCAATTGCTTCTTCCCTCGTGAACTTTAAACCTTTTCACAATCGACCACACTCACAAAAACCCATAATTTTCATTCAGTGAAAGTAGTTAATTTGGTGGGCACTTTCCCCCACTTTAAAGCTTGATTTCCTCATCAACACTTGGGCCATTTATAGATGGGTCTTTCTTTTTCTTCCAAGTCCTTTTCATTCCAAGTTCATATCTTGTTCAAACTTGTTTACCATTTTTGGCAAGTGGTCCAAATGAGTAGGCCTCATCCACATTGCCTCCTTATGATGGCAACCCTTCTATTTCACCAAGTACACCTTGCCTCTACCGCATGTCTATTATGCTCAGACTATGCTTTCGATTTTGGCAGCAAGCTTATGTTCAATGGCATCAACTTTTAGTCACACTCTTTACTTTCAGTTTGGTCTTTGTTCATCACACATAAATAATTTAAGTTTCAAAACATGGAAGGTTGGATATGCCACAAAATTAGGTGGCAACTTCATGGTGTACAAGTTGGGATGCGACTTGTGCAAAATTTCATAAGGCCTCATATATTTGACAATGAAACATGGGGCCAGTCCATTGGCAAATTAAAATCCCGGATGTTCAGCCACCCATGTTGCCGAACCTTTAACTAAAAATGCCTTCATGTTTTATTAACATGTTTTTCATACTGCTTTTGAACCTACTCCAAGAGATTCTTGGCTTGGGCATATTTTTATTCATGCCCCTAGATCATCTTCACAACTTCCTTCGAGTGATCTCTTCATCCCATGGGAATGGCTAAGTCCATCAACTTTTTGACTTCTTGGCTTCCTTTCCCAATGTTAATTCAAATGAAGACATTTCATTACCAATTGCATTGTGAACTTATAACAAAACTTTACTAAGCCTAGATGTTCACCCCAATCCTTCTTATTGGCACTCACATAATTCTTGAGGTATTGATTCAACACCCCATTGACCTTTTTTATTTGACCATCAGTTTGTGGGTGAAATGTCATACTGAACGACAATTTTGTTCCCACCTTCCAGAATAGATGTTTCCAAAAACTTGCCATAAACTTGGCGCCCCTATTGCTTATGATAAATTATGGCATCTTGTGATGCTTGATTCACATATCAAAAAATAACTTCATCAAGTTGAAAATTGTTGCGATCGTCTGAGTTAGAGCCATTTTTGCCAACTTGGAAAATCAATCAATTACCATGAAGATGGCATCCATTCCACTCCATTCAAGTAGTTGGGTCATGAAGTCTATGGAAACACATTTTTATAGTTCGTTCAAGATTAGTAAAGGTCTATACAACCCATACTTCTTTTTGTATATGACCTTCATGTTTAGGGACTTAACACAAGTGCACATAAAATGATTTACATCTTGTTTCATTTTGAGCCAATAAATTTTTTCCTTGTGACCACTCTTATGGTTCATTCACCACAGCGCCTTGCCATGGGCACATCACATTCTTCCTACATGATTTTCATGTGTAACTTCCTTGTTGGCACGTAGATTCGAGATTGCTTTCATACGAACAACCCTTCCTTTAAGGTGATACCTTTCACATTTTTTCATTCCCACAACTTTTTAAAAAGGTGTGCACAAAGTCGTGAGTCTAGCAATTATGGATGGAGCCATGTGGTTAGTAGATGTTCAAGCTTAATTTGTATTTAACCTTGAAGAAACGCAAAGGCAATACAAGGAGAATGTTGATGCACATTAAAAGGAACAACCTAGCTTCAAGGTCGGGGACCGGGTTTACTTTCGACGACAACATATCAAGACAACAAGGCCATTAGAAAGTTAAGTCATCAAAGGCTAGGTCCATTCCTCATTGTGAAACAAATCAATGCCATGAATCCATCTTGTGTTTTTTGTTTCCTTGTTGGAACCTTACCATGCGTCTACCATTCCAAGAAAAATCTATGATCCCCCTCCACTTATTGAAGTCGATGCTGAACATGAATATGAAGTGGAATACATTTTGGATTTAAGGATCTTTAATCTTTAACTTCAACATCTTATTCATTGGTATGGGTATAATGATGTGAGTGAGCACATTTGAAAACCAATCAAAAACTTGTCAAATGTTATGGAAAAGGTGCATGAATTTCATCAATGATATCTAAACAAGCTCAAGTTCATTCCTCGTGCAACTTGTCACTAAAAAAGGAGGTGATGTCATGAATGCCATTGCCATAAACTTCATTCATTTGAATGTTCATCCATGTACCTAACTTTTAATTTACTTTCAGTTCAATCTTAATTAATTTTCAGTTAAATTTTAGTTCATTTCCATTTGATTCATAATTCATTTTTAGTTGACTCTTCATTCATTTTAATTATGTTTCAATTCATTTCTAGTTAACTCTTAATTAAGTTTTAATTAAGTTCGAATTGATTATCAATTAATTTCTAGTCAATGACAAGAAAAGTGGGCAAGTAGGCCCTAGAATGTCCAATTGTGGAGAAATTTCCTGAAAAATGGGAAGAAAAGGCTCCAAAAGTGGAGAACTCATCCAAATTTTTTTTGGCTTTTATGGATGCCTTCCGTGTGTTTGTGGACCAACAAGGGGAAACCACTACACAAAACCAAGAAACAACCAAGCTTATGGGTTGCATTACGGAAGGTTTGGGTGCCATTGGCAATGCCCCAAGTGGGGGTTCTACCAAGGTGACCATCAAAGCAAGGTTGCCAAACTCCTTCGCAAGGAAGGAAACTAAAACCAAATGAGTGTAACCATGGTTGCACCAAGTAAAGGTGTATATGGAAACGTAGTGCCTCAAAACTAATGAAGCATGAATTCATTTCATTCAAACCCTATTGAAAAAGCATGCATGTGGGAATGGTGGATGTCCCAAAAGTAAGAAACATTTAACCTCTTTGAAACCTTCATGTGGGAAGAGTTCAAATTACGGTTGGATGGGAGCTTCACGTTGCACCACCTTATGCTACAGGATGGCATGGAACTTTTGGAGTTCACCCAAGGGGACGATATGGGCCTATTAACTGCCTATGTTTAGGATTTCAATTACATGTTAATTGTGGTCCCCCTTAAAGATGAATCTGTTCAAAAGTTGATATTCTTGCATGGACTCAAGTCTTAGGTGTGGAAAATAGTCTACCAAAGGATTAACATCCCGGATACTTGCCAAAGATTGATGAAGATGGTGGAGTGCATGGAGGATGAAGCCCATGCACATCCTAAGGGTGAAACTAAAAGCAGAATCACCCAAAAGAACTCAGTTGGCCCAAACAGTGAAAATAAAGGCCACAACAAACTCAAATGGGGCCAAGGGAAACCTAGGTGTCCAAGTGACAAGGTAAAGTTGGTGGGCAAGGAATCATTAATCAAGAAGGTGAACTAGGACCTGTCCAAGGCCAAATGTTTTAATTGTGACACAATGGACATTTGGCCAAAGATTACATTGCCCCAAACCACTTCAAGTAAATGATTACATTGCCCAAGGTAAGTTGTTTCTCCATGGGGTTTCATGGCCAAAATAAAGGCTCATGAATGCGAAACCTCCAACTTATTAAAATTGAATTGTAATATAAATCATGAAATTGTGGGTTGTCTCTTAGATTTAAAGGTGACAAATTCGTTCCCAATTTCACAAGCAGTGGAATGACTTACAATTAAAACCACATTAGTGGCAAACCCCATTACGGTGTAATTGGCACAAAGCATAGCTAGACCCTCACTTAATATAATGTTAGGTGTTAAGTTGTTTTGTGGAGGAATTCAATTTTTTGAAAATTAGCCCCATTGTCCAAAACACCCTATAGGTTAAATCAAAAGGAATTGAAACAATTTAAAAGACAATTAAACGACTTCTTTCGTCGAAGGTATATTTGGCAAAACAAGTCACCCTATGGGGCACCTATTTTGTTTATTGATAAAAAGGATGGCAAGTTGAAAATTTGTAATGACTATTGTGCATTGAATAAAATAACAATAAAAAACAGTTATCTTCTACCCCACATTAACGATATATTAGATCAACTCAATGGGGCAAAATATTTTAGCCAAATTGATCTCAAATTGGGGTACTATCAAATTGTCATCACAAATGAGGATGTGGAAAAAATAGCAATGAGGACCAAGTATGGTTTTTATGAGTTTTTGGTGATGCCATCTAGGTTGTGTAATGTTCCATTGATGTTCACGACCTTCATGAATTCCATTTTCCACAAAAAGTTGGACAAGTTCGTGATCATTTACTGTCAAGGACACGAAGATCCATAAAAACAAAAACGAAAGGAAATGTTTAAGTGTAACTTTCAAACAAGGAATAAGACAAGATTATGTGATTAAAAAATAAAAACATAAGAACTAAAAATAAAAACATGAAATGCATAAGACCAACGTGAAAATGGATATTTATTATGTTAACATATGCAAACATGAACATGAAAAGAACATGACAAGGCTATGGTGTAAGATCGTGCTTAAAACTAATGTTGAATAAACTTAAGGAAATGAAGGGTTTTACTTTTATTTATACTCCTTTGGGGACCTAGCTCATATAAGCTTTCAAGGAGGCTTTTATGTGTGCATCACGTAAAGAAACTTTTTGAAAACCTTCATAACTAAAAGTCAATTATGAATTAATTGAAATTTATTGAAAGTTAATTAGGATTTAATTAGGAATAAATTAAAAGTTAACTACACTTAATTAGCAAATTAAATTATTCCATTTGCATAGGTTAAAAAGTCACCTAAATGATGCCAAGGTTCTTGGAATTGGAAGGAGGTAGTGGTGTGGAAGGAAATGTGACGTTTTGAATAAATGGAATTACAATTGTTAAAGGGTGGATGATTGCATGTGGCCTTGGGGAACTTGTTCTTGATGACAATTTGAATGAAAATCATGTCAAAGTAATAATATATGGAATTGCCAAATCATAAATCACAAATTATGTCCATTTGGATATATGACAATGGATTCCAACAATTTTTGATGGATGTTATCTTTGGTCATTGTTTTCTTCCTATGATGAACATCACGTGTTGGAAGATGATGAGGAAAAAAAATTAGTGCAAGGAAAAAAAATTAATACACGATTGTTAAAATAACACATAAATATTTAAATGTGGATAATTTTGTTTCAAAGATTGAAAAACTTGTGTATGATGAACCGACTATAATGTGAACACATGCATATTGATGCACCCCCAAACTCCTTAAGAGACTTAAAGGTGGGTCTTAAACCAAAAATAACGAAAGAAGAAGAAAGTTAGGGCACGCTCCCTATTTCATAACATTTCAAAGGTAGGAGGGTGTGCTAGAGCTCCGAGATGGGACTAGGATGAATTCACAAGTAGGAGTTCAAAATGATATCAATTTGCACAACCAAAAAAATAGGCCAATTAGTGTAAGTTGAATGGAAGCGGTGTGTTGGACTTAATAGGGATGATTTCAAGCACAAGCTTCACACAACCCAGAACCTTTGGGAAGAGGCACCACTCCCTTCCCTATAATATACTTTGTGCCTTTCCGCGGAGACTACATCCAAATGTCACTTTTCCCTAGGATTCTCAAGTGAGAGTCCCAAAACTGGGACTTTTTGTGTCCCAAAACTTTGGACACTCATATATCTCTCAAATCAAGTTTGTGTTGAAAATGCAAGGGCAATATCTTATAGCCCTTGAAAATATCTTTCCAACATTGTATAACATGCTCCAATTGGACCTCATTTGACCCCTACTTTCAAAGGATTTGTGGTCAAGAGTTAAATTTCCAATTTGATTTGCTCCCTTTTTTTTTATCATAACTCATGTCAATCAAGTTTAAATGAACAATGAGAAGGGATTTGAAGCATCTACGCTTCAAGACCTTTCTAATGGTGTCTTGGGGGCCCAATTTGGTGCTTGTTTGCCTTTCCAACCAAGGTCTTGAACATTTGGAACTCTCATATGAATGAAATTCCCAAAGTGGGAGTGGGTTGAGTCCTCGAAAAAAATGAATTCTAAAGTTGGAAAAAACAATGTTAATGACAAGGAACATAAATTGAAACTCAAAAGGCATAAGAAACACCAATAAGCATATAAGTATTTTTTTCCTAGTTGGAAAACAAAATCCATTCAATCAAAGGAGGAGTTCTTGTGCATCATTCATAATAAAATGGATCATTGCAAGATTCATTACCAAGGTTCTAAGAGAAAGACAAAATGGTTGTTGGGCTTGGTCAATTTCCAATGGCATTGACCGACATGATTGTTCATAGGCATGGGGATAATGCACTTGCTCAATATTCCAATAAATTTTGAACAAATGACCCTATTTCATTATTGGATTGCTATTACATTTGTTAAGAGCTTTGGGGGATGGAACCAATTTGTAAGTTGAGAAATTTTAATATTTTCGATTTTATAGTCAACCTCCATTTTTATTTTACGTTGAAAACACATTTTTTATTGGATCATTATTAAACTCATAATGTGCTTTAACATTTGCTCCTTCCCACCCTTTGTACATATAACTCTCACATGATATTTGAATAATTTTTTGAAATACCAAAAAATTGTACAAATTACGATCTATGAAACAAAAATAAGAAAAAAAATAAAATTGAATACCATGAATAATATTGAAATGACTCCATTATGGTTGTTTCCATGTGCATTTTTGTATTCTTATGTTTTGCATTGGCATCTATTTATTTGTTAATAATTTTTTGAATCATGTCAACATATTCACATGAAGCCTAATTAAACAACACATGCTCATATGTCAATAACATAACATGTTGAAATAACCTTGATACAAATGAGTTTTGACCAATGGGTAATAATGATATGATGCAATGTGTGACAAAAAATAAAATTTCCTTATTTGCACGAAAACTAAAAGCATCGAATTTTTTTTTAAAAATCAAATGTTTTTGTGGAGCAAGACAAAATTTCAAGTGTTCTTAAAACAAGAGATATTAATTCATGCCAATATTAAATAATTAATTTTCATTTCTCTAAAATTTGAATCAACTTCTCGAGCAAATGACTTGGCTAGCATGTAACTAATTGTCAATTGTCCTTTTGCATTGTGCCCCAAATGTCATGTAAATGGTTGGTGTTTTGAAATTCCAACTTGGTAGGTTGCAGGTCTTTACTTCTTTTCTTTTGTTTGACATGAGTTTTGAAACCTTTTTTATGTTGGGGCTTGTGTGCATTGAAACTAAATTTAAGTTGATACAATTTCCAATGCAATTGTGAGTTTTTTTTTTCACACAAAAAGAATGGGTGAGGAGAAGGGGACTAGAAAAAAAAATGTAATTTTTTAATTGTAGTTTGTGATTAAAAAATAGTTGTCAACAACATTAACAATGAAAATTACATGGGTTGGATAAGGCCTGCTTTACACTAAAAGTCAGGGGAAAAAAAACTTGGGGCCAACTTTGAGCATTTTTGGGTTGCAAATTGGCCCCAAGTTACTAATAAATGCTAGAACATTGATGTCAAGATATTAATAAATGTTAGAAAATTGTAAGTAGTGCTCATTGGTCCAAAGTTCTTGTAACAATCACCAAACTTGAAGTTTGATTCTCACAAGTGTGCAACGTTTAGATTTCAATCTTTACTAACAACTTATGTAATAGCAAGCTTAATGCAAGATCCCAATTCCCAACTTCAATGATAAACAACCAAATAATCACTGAACTTAAAATTTAATTATCCCAAGTTGGCAACATTTAAACTCCAAATTCCAAACACAAATTACTTAAATCGCAAGCTTAATGCAAGATTTTGGCTTCAACAATAAAAAACTATAAAAACAAATTCAAATTGTAAGGAAGATTTCTACTCACCTTAAACCTCCAAAGTTTGTGGTCTTTGTGCAGTAGCCATTGTGCTCCAATAATGGTTACAAAATTCAAACTGTTGATGTTAAGGATCTGTCATTAACAAAACCATGACCTAAACAAGTAAAGATGACATCTTATTAGAATAGGTCAAAAATTGGAGGCAACATTGTGGCAGAGTTGATTGAAAAGGGAGCAACAACATTGCAACTTCGTTTTGCAAAACTTTGCAAACACACAAATGCTTGTAGCAACACAATGGCGACTTGTGATGTGCCTCTTTCGAAAGGCGACATCCGACATCTTGTGGTCCTCTTGCATTGTACAAACTGACAACCATCTTTGTCGTTGATAGAAAAGATGACCTCTTTCTAAAAGGGATGTCAAATGATGGCGATTTGGACAAAATACAAGCCTTGATTTAGGACAAGGAGGTAGAAAGGCTTTTTTTAGGTCGTAAATATGTGAAATTTTGCCACTACAAAAACGCTAGTGCTATTAGAGAAAAGAAACTAAAACACAAAAAGATAGAAATTAAAAGAAGTGCTCTCCATAACTTTGGAAGGCATTATTACAAGTTGATGCTTTAAAGTACACTTTAGGAATGTGAAGCAAACAATACATGTTCAAAATATTATTATTTCTTAATCTTCAAAGTTCGATGAATGTGTTTGATATTCGTCATGTTTAAAATATTATTCTTTTTTGACGCATGTTAATGAATACGCTTAACATTCATCCCTTGTAGTCGTATTTTTTTTAGGAGTTAGGTTAGGGTTAAATGGTGACAACTGTAGTATGGTTAGATGCTGGCCAGGTTAGGGTTAAATGGCGGCTATTTTAGGGTTAGAAAGCTGCGTATACTATAGTGATTTTGAACAAGACTTCAGTACTTCCTATCAAGTTTTGAAGTTCAAAGTTTGTCTTACAATCAAAATTGTAGCTTCTGAGTGCACATAGAGATTGTTCATAATAGTAGTTTTGGAGTGCAGATAGATTTTGAAATTAGTTTGTTGCGACTTATAACTCATAGTTTATGGTTGTAACTTGAGACATGTAACTCATTTAGTCAATACAATTGCAGCCTTTCAGAAAACATGAGGTAGTTGTTCATGCTTTGTTTTCTAACGATTTAGAAAAATGCATTGGCTCCTCTTTTGCACGCATTTTTGAAAGCGCTCTAGAAGAAGGCCAGGAGGAGAATTTTTCCCCTTCATCTTCTCTGCTCACCCCAGTACTACTTACTATGCTTTCTTACAGCTCTTGGCTGGCCTCTAAGATTGAGCCACGCTTAACGGAATTGTATAGCTTGCCATTGCGAGATCAGGTTACTAGAGCAGGTTTGAATACTACTTGCCGCGTGCGAGCTTGCTTCATACATCGACTACGATCCGCTGAGCTGTCCAGCATGTCGGTAGGAAGCATTTCCATCATCTATTGAAGAGCCCTGAAGATTGTGTGGCCTGCCATTGTGAAATCAGATCATCGCAAGGGTTTGGAATGCTCCTTGCTGTTTACGTCTGCTATAATAGAACCAGTGTTCGAACTTCATGCAGCTTCACTGAACTGTACTGTCCAATGTAGTGTGGAGAGTACAGAAGATCAGTCATGTGTGTCTCGGTCTTGTGTCGTTTCTGCAAGGAGAACAGCGACGGAAAAGCATACGGTTGCTATATTGCTAATTTGGATGGTTTTCCTGTCTCCCATAAGAAATGAGCGCTGTGCTCGAGCGTCGATAGTTCTCAACCCTCGGCGGTTTGAGGGTTTGCTAGTAGTTTTCGACTCTGACTACTCTGGAGTCTCCATTCTCGCAGCCGATGACCATCTCCTGGTATGCGACGAGCTTGCATGCAACTTTATTTCCTAGGGCATCTACAAATCCACAATTTGTGATGTTGTAATAGAAGGACTCCTACTGTCATGTTTACTTGTTGGTTGCGCATTGATTGTTTGCTGAACACTTGGAATCTGGTGTATCAGTTAAGTAAATTGCTTTCCAATGACACTTGAATTGTTAGTTTTGAGAGTTGCAGAAATCGCATTCCAGGAGGGAGTCCTACCTGTTGTTGCTCAAGGACCTTGAACTATTTGAAGGCTTGTCTTCTACAAACTGCCTTTGCATCAGCATGATTAAACCTCCCTCTATGCGCCAAATTTTTGAGGTACCAAGCATATAAGTTTCTTTTTGAAGAGATTACGTTGTCCAAATTCAAAGGAAAGTTTTCAGCGTGTCATCTGTTAATGGCTATTCCTTCTTAGGGTACTTCCAGACGCAGGAACTTCAGATATTGTTTTTGATGATGCAACATTTTGGGGTGCTGGACTCTGTTTGTTTATGTGTTTATGGCTGAACATCTCTTGCTTAGGGCCTAATGATTTGTGAACTATTGATCACTTATGAGTAATTCTTTGTTTAAGAATCAACAAATGTTTACTAATCATGTCAGCATATCCAATCACTCAAGGGCTAAAAACCAGGTGAACAAAATATTATGTATTGTTTTCTCACCCTTCAGGTTTCTTCCAAATAATATGTACAATCTGACTTTTAGAGTGGTACTGTATATGTATCTGTGGCTAGGTGACAGAGGCTTCAAATTGACTCTCTATTGTTTGATTGGGAGTTGAGAGAAGAGTTCAACAATGTGCCACAGGTTATGATATTTGTAACTGCACAAGTTTGTCAGGGATTTCTTTCCTTGTGAATGAAAGGAAAATGGATGCTTGCAAGCATCACCACCATTTGTATGGAAGCTCCCCACATGCTTATCAATTCAATGAAGAATGAAAAGCCATTAGTTCTTGAGAGCAACATCCCTCTTATATGTTATGAGAGCCACATATGCAAGCAGCAAGGATTTTTGGATTATTCTCAGCTCTTAAAAATAAAGTTGAATGACGGTTTACCATTTAATGACACTAATAAGGCACATGGTATTTATGAGTCTTACCATATCATGGATTTATGTATAACTATGATAAGCCATCTTGATCATCATGGCTGCTAGTTCTGTGAGTTCCTTTCACCTTGCAGATTGGTCCAGTCTGTGGTGCTAATTTAGTTCCAAGCGTTTTAGTTTAATTTGCACATTCTATTACGTTCATAAATCAATTGGTGGCCTGTCCTCAGCAATTTCAGATGCTTACTGGTGCTGTGAGTTGGACTTCGGTTATTGTGCATTGTTTTGAATGTGGAGTTTTGGTGGCAGAGTGATTGGCCAGTGCATCAGCTATGGCCACCTTCTGAAGGCAAGAAAAGGACTGAATTGGATGTGGTGTTTTTCCATGGGCTGCAATTAACTGCAAATGACAGTAGTGATGCCTGGAGTAGCACATGGACACAACGAGGTCATGATGATGTATGTTGGCCTCAACAGTGGCTGCCGTTTGATTTGGGGGAAGCCGTGTGCATTTTCTCTGTATCATACAATGCACATGTAGTAACCTCCCCTCATGATCACGTATCAGACATTGCAGATAACCTTTTCCAGACTCTCATCAATCCTAGGTACGAAGTCACCTCTCTTTGATTGTCAAAATGGCATGCTTGGGCAAATGTAGTGGTTTCACTCACAAATATGTGAAGTGACTAAAATTTTCAGATATAAGATTTGTAACCCAACCATTTGGTCATCTCTATATTGCATAGAAAAACTGTATGCTCGTCAGTGGTACTATATCAGCTAATTATAGATGGTGTTGCAATGCTTCCTGAAAAATGAACATAGCACAGTAATGTATTGTGCAGGTTGAATTGAATCATTCTTATTTGTGGAAATACACAAAGTTTTTAAAGATTGGTGTTTAAAAGCTTGGTTTTGAAAGTAGAAAGGGCCTTGCTAAATTCTGAAAATGCCATGAGGAGAGCTGCAGTGCAGGAGTGTGGAACAGTTTGTTTGCATAATGTCAGAGGTGTGCACTCCCAAGATATATTTCAGTCACATATAAATATAGACTTAACAAATATGAAATGTAGAAGTCAATTAAATGTCCCTTGAAAAATCAGCATAGCAATTGAATATGTTTTGTGCAGGTATGAATGGCATCATCCTATTGTGTTAATAGGCCACAGTTTTGGAGGCTTGGTGTTGAAGAGCATGGTTGTAAAATTGAAGAGGGCATCAACTATCCAAAATCCTACCAATTCCTGGTCCAAAGCTACAGTGCAGTGTGCCAAAGTGTTTTTGAGTAATGTGAGAGGGGTGGCTTTCTATGCTGTTCCACATGCTGGATCAAGCAATTTTGCTGAATATGTGAAGAAGTTGTTGAGATGCCACAACAGACATCATCCTGGAATAATGGATAACATTCAACCCTGGCAACGAGATATGGAACAGTTGTCAGTGGATTTTGATGACATTGTTGCTGAAAACGGAATCAATATATATGCTTTTTGTGAGGGCAGGCCAATGAAGCAAGTGGTACGTATGTGTTGGATGAAATGGATTTTTTGCAACCGAACACCTGTGATGATTTGGGGTTGTTGGGTGCTGACATGTGCAATTTGGGTTCTATGACTGGACTAGGGAATTTTGGTGGAGTTTAGCTCGGCACAACGATCAGCAGGACATAATTTTTACAAGGTTGAGGATGCCGATCACATGGAGGTGTGCAAGCCTCCGAGTAAAGAACATCCCAGCTATGAGTTGCTTCTACAATTTATCATTACTTGTGGAAAGGTGAGTTTCAATATCCTAGTTTCAATATGGCATAAACATAGAAGCATTACCTACTATATAAAATACAATGGAAATTTTCTGTTAGGAGGTAAGCAAGAATGCTTGAGATTTTGATGGATTTTGAATGTGTAGATTGATTGCCCCATGCAAATTTCCTGGTATAGAGTATTCACATTAAGTCAGTGATGATGTATTAATATTTTTTCTATAAGAAACAAATGGACTAACCTTTTGATAGTTGTATGTTGAATGTCAAGGTGGCAAGAGAATGTGATCAACCTTTACAAGAGATTCATGACTTGCCTCAATCAATGTTTGGTCTGCAGAGCTATGTGGGGAGGGTAGAAACAGTGGTGACCTCAAAAGGAAGTGATGCAGATCCTCAATATGTGGGAGTATGGGGCATGGGTGGAGTTGGGAAAACTCTTCTTCTTCAAAGAGTGTATGGGAGCCCAAAGGTACATGGCCATTTTCAAGGAGCCAAGTTCATTTGGCGCACAGTGGGGCAAACTCCTGACATAATGGCCCTATATCGGAGCCTAAGTGAAGAACTCGGTCTGAAACCAGAATTGAATGTGAATGCAGAGGATTACAAGCTCAAATTACACTCTCAGTTTAGACGGAAAAGAGTGTTCCTGGTTTTGGATGATGTTTGGCAAGAGGAAGCATTTGATTCACTTGACTTAGCCAAGGGAAAAGGAAGTGTCACATTGTTGACAACTAGAAACCTGTCTTTATTGGAAAGAGCAAGTCCACACACAAGCCAAGAGCATATGACTCCTCTTTCAAAGGAGGATAGTTGGAGGCTTTTTTGTGTGCATGCATTCAGACCACCATCCAATGTTCCATGTGAATTAGAGGCATTGGCACAGTGCGTGGCTGAGGAGTGCCAAGGTCTTCCATTAGCTTTGAAGGTTATAGGTGGAGCAATGTTTGGGAAGACCTCACCTGAACTTCAATGGGAGCCACTACTGAAGAAGCTAAGGGAATCACGCTTGCAAGAGAGGACTGTTGAAGAGAAGTTGTATGAGCGTTTGAAGCTTGGCTATGATCTCCTATCTCAGGATGATCGGCGCTTGAAGGATTGTTTTCTTTACTTTGCAGCATTTCCTGAAGATTATAGCATTGACTTCGATAAAATCTTGTGGGGTTGGATAGGGGAGGGGTTGGTTTCTGGATATGGTGGAGATGATCCTAGAGCGGATGCATTTTCCTTGTTGAGTATGTTGTCAAGGCGATCATTCATTGAGTCAAATGTAAAGGTTGAAGATGATAAGACAATTCAACAGTTCAAGTTGCATGATGTGATTAGAGATCTGGCTTTCTACATACTCGAAAATGATAGTGGCACACCCCCTGCAAAACAGCTTTATCTTTATCGAGCAGGTCGAGACTTGGAAGAATTCCCGCAAGAGTGGGAAGAAATATTGAAAGCTCGGAGACTATCATTGCAAGGGAACAAGTTGGAGATACTCCCTTGGAGGTTTTGTGCACCTGAATTGCTGTCTCTACTACTGGGTGGGAATGCAATAGTCTCTTTACCAGCAAGTTTCCTGAGGAGCTTTCGAAAACTAAGGGTTCTGCATCTAAGTGGAGGAAAGTTTTGGTATCTACCTATGGAACTTGGTGATCTTAAGGATTTGGTTTCACTTGACCTCTCTTATTGTGAGAAACTAGAGTATTTACCAGACACAGTAAGGAAACTACATGTGTTAAAACACCTGAAGCTATCTCAGTGTCTGAGTTTGAAGTATCTTCCTTCTGGAGTGGTTGGCCTCACATCATTGCAAGTATTATGCACACATAGGTGTTCCAACTTGATATGGGCTGAACAGACAGCATCAGTCATGGCAAGAGTAAAAGGTTTGTATCATGTACATCCAACTGTCGAAGCTTCAATGGAAAACATATGTGGGTTGAGTGTTCTCACAGAACTTAACATTTATGGAAAAATAGAACGAGCGGTGGGGCTACCTCACAACATATGTGCACTTACAAAGCTGAAGATTTTAGAGTTGGGGCTTGAGAGCGCCAAAACCCTGCCAGCTGAGATGGCATATTCTTTAAAACAACTTCAAGAACTTCATTTATGGCACTTGGATGGTCTGGAATATCTTCCAAGATCTTTCACATCTTGTGGTGCTTTTCCAGCTCTTACATTGTTTCAAATATTATGTCCAAGCCTTGTGGAATTTCCAGAAGTGGATGAAGGTGCGCTGCCTAAATTGAGAAGATTATATTTTGAATGTGCCTCTTTTGAAACTTTGCCTCTCTCTTTGGAGAAACTGACCAGCTTGAGAGAATTAATTGTGGTAGGCGGTGAAAAAATTAAAAACTCTTGTAGGGGAAGTGAAAAGGCAGTATGGGAAAGCTTGGCAAGATATAGGAATGTAAAATTCAGTATCACATATTCTGGAAGTACGGTGAGAAAAATAAAGACTCTTTTAGAAATTTTTTTGAAAAGGCAACATGGGAAAGCTTGGTAAAATATCGGAGAAACATTGTAAAATTGAGAATTAAATTTTGTGCAAGTAAAAATATTCTTTGAAGATGGTGTTTTTCAACATTTGAAACAGAGAATAAAAGATTATAATCATGATTGAAGGTTTTTATTTTATTTCTGGTTCCTAGCTTTTGGCTAAACCTTCCAAGGGATGATTGTCACTTTTTTTACATCTTTTAATGCATGATTACCACTTTAGCTAGAAACAAAAATTCCTAAGAGAAACATTGTGTTGGGGGTAATAACAAGGTATGCCAAGGGCCATTGGGAATGTTGGGGAGAAATCATTATGCCAAAAAAAGATGAGGATGTTAAAGTCAACCATGGGAACACTAGGGATAATGACAAAGATATTGGGGACAACACTAAAAGCACAAAGAGTGCTAGCCACAATGTAAATTCAAGGCTAAATCTTGATGTAATGGGTAAAAAATGGAATTTTAGGACTACAAAGGACCATCCTTTCTAACAACCATGTTGAAGTAGCACCCACTTGGGTACCTTGACCTTTTTGAGTGAGACCTATTAGTGGCCATATTAAGTTCAAAAAATGTTAGAATTGAACTAAAAGACCCTGATCTAGTCTAAGCATGGGAAATTTATAATATTTAAAAATAATTTAAATGGATTTTGAAATTTTTACCATGGTACCAACTTGGGTGTTAGTTCACTCAAAGCCCTTTTAGCAACCTTGGTTTAAACATTATTCATTCAATCTTGAGTAACTAGTTCAAGAATATAATAAATAAATAAGCTAACTCAAGAGGTGTTCTCAACTTCTTTTATCTTGTTTGCACCTTGATCCAAACATGAAAATGGAAAGTTACTTATTGATGGTGTTACATATAGGCTAATTAAAACCTTATGAGATTTCTAAAACTTAATGTGAATCAAGCATATTTTGCATACATTCGTACAAACAAATGAACTAAATGGTGTTTCTATATGAAATGCGAGATTTGATTAGAGTACTTATATGACTCCACATTAGCATTATGACAAAATGAACCTTAACTTTGGAGTGGAACAATGGCATGTGGTGATTTGGACAACGTTATGATATAAAGTCCCACATTTAACCCTAAATCCCCAAACATGTAATGTGGAATCAAAATCAACAAGCTACCTTACCATATTAAAAGTTGAGATTTCAACATCAATTCACAATAACGTGCCCTTTGCTAAAGACCATGAATTACAACTCTGAAAAAGGCCTCGTTGATTCAAATTTTGATAATACATTGTTGGCACTTTGCAACAATGACAATTCATAAATAACATTCAAGTGGGTTCATAATATCTTGGTGTAACAACAATTTCAAAAACCAAATTCAAAACTTGGTTGTGCATTATCATTTGTTGGCCTTGGGCCATGCAACATATTTGATTCAATTCATATTTGTTCATGTTAATAGTTTGATATTCACACAAAAAACCTTTGATGACATAATATGTTGCAACTTATATACACTAATTTACAAGCACTCTGGCAACTACTTAAAAACAGTCCCATTCAAAGATGGAATTTTCAATTCTACTATGTTTCCTTGTTAAAAAACATAGACAAAACCAAATCTAAAGGTGCATGTAATTGGAAGAAAACCTGGAATGGTGCAGAACCCTCCATTCGATGTTACAAGGATGAAGCCCTTGACATAATCCATGAATTTTGGGAGTGTAAAAAGAAATGAATTGAAGTGTGCAGGTATATGAGAAAGATAAAACCTGGCGTTGTTTAAAATTGTCAGCTATGTCCTTTTGCATCTTAAGTCCATCTTCTACTATTGATTAACCTACTATAGTGATGGTAGAACTCACTCACTTGGTTTCCTTTGTAGTTGCCATGATGCATATCTTGTAAACCTTTAATGATTTAGATTCCAATTCAAACACATTATTAACAAGAATTTCGATACCCCTCCATAAGCACTCCCCATGATAAAACAAGATTTTTGGTTGTTTTTGATCTCCGAGCAAAAGCCTAGGCAAATCAAAGGGCACAATTGGAGGAAAACCAGGAATTGTGTATGGCTTTCCATCAAATTGTGCAAGAATGCAGCATTCGGCATTCAATTTTGGGAGTCCAAATACCAATGAACAAAGTGTGTCAAGGATGGAGAAAAATAGTATGTCAGCACCTTGAATTCATGAGCTATATCCTGCATTCCAAGTGCATGTATGTGGAATTAATTTACTACTCTTATTAAGATGCCAAAACAAATGACAACAACAACCATCGATTCATAGATTTCCAAAGAAAAAAACTTTGAGGCTAGTAAAAATTGCCATGACTAAAAACCCTCTTCTTTCTACAATAGCTAATATTGTTTGCCTAAGCAAGCTTGTAATAAAAGAATCCAAAATTACTCACCATCTTCATTTTCTTTCCAATTTGAGTTGCATAATCTTCACAAGTAAGGCATTGGAAGATCAAATTGAATCAAACATATTAGTGTTGTCGGCATAAATGCATGGGTCCAGCCTAACCACATGTTGGAGATGATGCATAAAAGAGGGTCGAAATTATGATTAATATTTGGAGGAGTAGAAGGATCAGCATTGGTACCATTGGACGTTGACGAATCCATTAGTTCCTTCATCAACTTTACATGTATCTTGCAAGTTGTTTGTTACTCATTGTAATATCTGAAAATTGAGAATGGTCGACACCCCATATTCCATAGGCTACATATCGACAGTATTAAAGCAAATGTTGTTGCAATGGTCTTGGAATCTCTCATCTTTTCCCTCGAACCCGTGACATGTGTTGTCTAGTTTATGAGTTGTGCTCATGAAGGTGAAAGCAACGTTGTACTCAACAACCAAGCTCTTTGACAAGAGGATAACCAAGCAAATGTAGGCTTAGGAAATGGGAAGACTACCACATGAACTCTAAATGGGATCGATTTCCAATTGACAACCATGTTGATTTGCAGCTGCTGCTTCCACCATCAACATTCTACAACAAGATTTCTTTGTTGGAGACTCCAGTAAGACTCCAAGGTAGTGCATTAGATGTTTTCTGGAAAGCCAAAGATAACCTACAAAAGCAAATATGCAAATAGATAATGGAAAACTCTAGTGTAACCTAAATGGTAATGAATAATAATGGACGGGGTAACTAAAGTAAGGGTATTTCCAGCCTACTTTTTGTGTGTCAATTTTTTTGTTTTGGAAAAAACGAATGAATAAAGAGGGCCTTTTAATGAATGATGTTTTTTTCTACATGTTTTGTTTGTTGTGTTTGTGTTTTGACGATTTTCAATCACAATGGCCCATTGATGTTGAATTGTGCAATGAGCCGATGACATTTATCACAATGTTAAAGTAGTTGTGAGAAGAGCACATTATATTTCTAAGTGAATTGTAACATCAAATTTGGTAAATTACATAAATCGCCTTTTGATTCTTTAGGAGTTGATTAGTTAAAAACTATACCAACAAAATAATTAATAGTAATTGTAAATAATAGTATGGGGTAATAGGATGGATAAAAATGGGGAATAAAATAATGAGCTTCATGGGCCTTACAAAGAGAATTTTTTTATTAGGGGCATAAAGGTTGGTTATGAATAATTTAGGTAACTATTTTGAATAAGTAATAATGGGAGGTCAAGTATGTAGATTGGACCAAATTTTAGCCTCCCAATAATGTGAAACCTATATGTAAAAAGATGAAATGTTATAAGTGGCATGCAACAATTGATTTTATACATGGGGAATAGATGTAAATGAATGTGGTTGACTATTCATGTATTCTTTCCTTCAAGTATATAAGGGGTAGAGATTGGAGCTTTTGGCATAATTTACGTTCAATAATTTCATGTTAGTTGGATCAAAAGACTTGTAGAAGTATCATATGTGAATAAGAATCCTTGAAGAAATAAATTCATGTGGAAATTATTGTGATTACCATTGTGTAAACTTTATAGTCTTTGGCAAATGATCCCCATAAAAGAGATTCTTTAAACGCGTGTGATGAATTCCCTTGGGGTGTAATTCTCACATAAAGATTCGATTTTAGGTGTGTGGGTGATCCTATCCCAAAATAATGTAAAATGTCATGTTGGAAATCAAGTGAATGATGAATATTGCAAGTGTTATTTTGAAGTATGTTTAATAGCCTACCTATGTGCTAAAAGGGATTGATAAAAAAGTAATCCCCATAATTCCAAACCCTCTCCTAGGCTACATTTTTGTTTCTGTTATCAGGACCTATATTTTACATAGGTACAAGTTCAAAGTAGAAAAAAGATATGCCTATAAGATTTTGACAAAAATCGTTAAATGTTTTGCTTGTGGGAAATATGGACATACATATGTCAAATGTGTGACAAATCCAATAAAGGCAAAAAAACTCAAGGTGAATAGGATCAAGAAGAGGAAAGACAAAATTACATTGGGAGAAGACCTTGGAGTGGAATGGATTGTGGAAGTGATTAAGTTTTTTAATTCTTCAACACTTTACGAGCAATATGGGAGTTTCATAAAAGGAGCATCAAATGTTGCAAAAAAGGAAGACGAAAAAAAGACCAAGTCAAAAAGGTGACGCAAAAATTCAAAACATAAAAAAGAATTTTACCCATAAAAATAATTAGTGATGGCATAATAGTATCCATGGATAATCCCATGCAAGCCGTATTTCCGATAGGTAGAAGCTTGAATATTGAATTAATAGTAGTACTCAAAATACATTTTCATCAAGTTTTAATTGTAAACTTTGGACCCGTTTTCATGACTCAAGTGATGCAATCCAATGATCCTTTCTTTTTACCCATCATAGCTTACATTGGACCCGTATGGACCATTCATGTTTTTGTAACATATGAAATGAAATTCTTTTGAAAAAAAATAAAATAAAAATATAGTCAAGATGAAGGAAGATTGTGATAGATAATAGTTGGTATGAAATTTGTTGATTCATCACAAAAGAAAATTTTGCAAATGGCGAACATAACTTGTTTAAAGGAGGGCGAAATAAAGATCTTAATGCCTTTTTGAAAGATTTCAAGAAAGCATGCATATTTGGAATCATTGGTGCCCACACATAAGAATGGTGAGATTATTTCTAGAGTTGCTAGAAGGGAGAACTTTGCCATGGTTTGGAAGATGGCCCATAGAGCAAAAGGGGACATGGGAGGCCTTGTCCAAAATGTTTGTATGAGAATTTCGACTGCATGAAAATTATAATGCCCTTACGATGGAAATGGCGGAACTTTGACAAAAACCCACCCAAAATGTGGACAAGTATACCATTAGAATGTTCAAATTCAATGATCACATGCGAAAAACTTTAAAGGTTAAAAATGCAACTCCCAATGCATCGATCTTGGATGGGATGAATGTTTTGATTGTAAAAAATTATGTGATGGATTTCCGAAAGGAAATTCATCAACAAGTTATATATGAAGGAGTGGAAACACTTGAAGAGGCCCAAACAATTGCAAAGTGGTAGGAAAGTTTTTTGGAAGGCCACAATTTTGGCATTTTGCAAAACAACACACCTATTTCCATTTCGACATCTACACCGATTTTAGTGCCAATACCAACATCGATGGTGATGCCAAAGGTGTAAGAACTGCCCATAAATTTGGAGAAGATGATGGGGCAACTCATGAAAGAAATGAATCAATTTAACGTCAATTTGGTCCAAATAGGGGAACCTTGTCCTTTCAAACCTCGAGATTCATCAACGATCACTTGTTACATTTGTAACAAACAAAAGCATTACGTAAGAGATTGTTCGAAGATAAATTCAATTTCTTGAAACAACCCTTCCCCGAAACAAAAAATGTCATTTGAACATGAGAAAATGAAGACATTGAACCTCATTGAACTAGGGTTTCAGAAAACCAAGGGAGCACGGAATGAAAACGTATTTGTCGCGGAAGCCAATCTCATGGCAGTAAAGAAAGGAAGGGGTGAAGAAACCACAAAGGAGAATTCTCAACATAAAAAGATGAAGGAAATGGCTCGTGAGAAGGGGAAATGAAAGAGTCAAAGGTGATTGGGTATGCAAGATTTTTCCATTTTTGCCGGACAAATGCCATACTTTGTGATTGTGAACTTGAGCACCAAGAAGGTGGACATTATCGTGGGACAATTAGTAGCCATGTTTCCTACAATAAGGTGAGACTTGTGGCGAAGGCTTAGTGCACATTATATTAAAGCATTGCACAAAAAGCATGTCCATTTGGTGGAAGCTGAATTTGACTCATGTGCACCATTAGTGGAAGTGATTTGCCATGGAATACCTTTGAAGGGTATTTTAGTGGATGGAGGAGTTGGAATGAATGTTATGATAGTTTCCACAATGGAAACTTTGGGGTTGCAATGTGACCGCTAATCCAAGTGTAATCTACGAATGGTTAATAAAAAGAGGGTGAAACTAGAAAGGGTTATTATTGTTATTAATATTTCGGTTCTTAGAGTCACAACCACTTTGGATTTCCAACTAATTTGAAGCAAAATCAGGGCATACCTAATGATTTTGGGTTGACCTTGGTTGAAGAAGGCACATGCTTCCAACTATTGGAAAGAAGGATACATGACCATTGGTGTTTTGCCAATAGACAACGAGTTTTTGTGGATGGAAGGAAAAATCTAAAATTAAAAAAATCTTATTTAGAGTATGTCACTTCAAGTGTAGAGGAGTCAACCATGGAAATTGAAGTTAACACTAATAACTCTTCTAGCAAAGATGAGGTAGATCTATATGCGTTGGAGGTGGTTCTAAATCACAAGAAAACGTTCATCTCCCGATGCAATTGTGAGGGACGAAAGGAAAATCGAGAAAGCAATATCTCCCATTTCGTTGGGGAATGGCTTAACGAATAAAGAAATAAATGAATTTCAATTTTTACTTTGTAAGTACCATCATCTTTTTGCCATGAGTTATAAGGATTTGAAGAAAGTGACTTTGGAGGAGCATAAGACTGAGTTGCTTTCAAATACGAAACTTTTGCAACAAAGGCCATGGAAAATGAATCCCAATAATGCCCAAATGATAAAGGAGAAGTTGGATAAGCTTTTGGACACATGATTCATCATTCCAGTGGAGAATTTAGATGGGGTGTTGCCCATCACTATCACCATAAAAAATAAATGGGAAGCCATGAGTATGTGTTGACTACCAAAAAATTAATGATTGCACTAAGAAGGATTATTACCCACTTTATTTCATCAATGACATTTTGGATGAAGTTACCGGTCACGAATTATATAGTTTTGGGGATGGCTATAATGGTTATAACTAGATCAAAATTACAAAGGAAGACATCTTGAAAACAACATTCGCCACTCCATGGGGTACATTTGCCTATATGGTGATGCCTTTTGGGTTATGTAATGCCCATGGAACTTTTCAAAGGTTCATGAACAAGGTGTTGGAACCATACATTGGACTTTTTGTTCAAGTGTTCTTGGATGACTTTTGAATGTATGGGAGTTGGGAGATGAATATTTGCAATTTGAAATGATTGTTCTATTGATTGGTGATGGCGAATGCTTCTTTGAATCTTGAAAAATGTCATTTTGGATGCATGGAAGGAATCCTACTTGGCCACATTGTTTCACAAGATGGGATTCGCATAGATTGCACCAAGATTGAAAAGGTGAAATTTTTTCCTTTTCCTAAGACAAGGAGACAATTGCAAGCATTTTTGGGGCAAGCGGGTTATTACTGAAGGTTCATCAAGGGGTATGCAACCCAGGCATATCACCTCACCAAATTTTTCAAACACGGGTCAAAGATTATCGAAGAAGAAAAGGCAATTGATGTTTTTGAAAAGCTCAAGGATATAATTTCAAATGTTCCGATTTTGACGACACCAAACTGGTATGAACCATTTTAGTTGCATGTGGATGCTTCCAACATAGTAGTGGGAATAACATTTTCACAATTGGATGAGAAAGGGCATGACCATGCCATCTACTATGCAAATCAACAATTGATTCCAATAGAACAAAATTATGTTATTACAAAACGAGAAGCTTTAGCAATCATCTTTGCAATGAAAAAGTTTCACCATTACCTTTTAGGTAACAAATTCACCATTGTTATTGACCATGAAGCTCTCGAGTATTTATTTTCAAAGCCTAATCTGACAGGGAGGATTGTTTGATTGATTTTGGTTCTTTAGGAATATGAGTTCATAATCAAAGATTGACTAAGAAAAATCCTTAAAAAGGTCGACACATTATCATGAGCTTATGAAGAGGTGGGAGATTGTTCAGAAGATGATGATTTTTTGGATGTAGAATTGTTTGCATTAGATGTAAAAAAGGTGTCAAAAGAATACAAAGAAGTGGTGGACTATCTTTTCCATCACAAATTTCCAAGCGAAGCCAACAAATAATTCAAGGGAAGGATCACCCTTAAGGCACGCCCTTATGCCCATTTTTGGGGATTACCTTTACCATTAAGGAAAAGATGGGGTTTTGTGACAAGTTGTTAAAAAGGAGGATGTTTCAACATTTTTTTCTAAATTCCATGAAGGCGTTTACGGAGGTCATTTTGTTAGAAGGATTACCACAAAAAAGATCTTACGAAGAAGGTATCATTGGTCGACATTTTCAAAGGATGCAATGGAATATTGTAAGACTTGTGATGTGTGGAAAACATTTGCAACAAATTTGTGGTTCACATTCCTTCACTAGAAAAAAAACATGTATTTTTTACTAGTCTTTGTGACTAAGTTTTAGTCATAAACAACATTTGTGATTAAAATATCTTTAGTCACTTAAGAAAAATCACATGCGATAAATTAGTTGTAAATGACAAAAGGTATTGGAGGAAAAAAAAAGTCAACAAATACAAAATCATCCTTTGATTCCATTATATACGTATTATTACATGTGATTAAGATGCAACTATTTTGGTCATAATTGAGGGCAATGATGTGTTGCCATATGTCCCAATATTTGATTATATAAAATATAATAATAATTATATTTTCAAATAATCTAGGACATTCAATTCAAATGTTTGGATGATCTTATATTGTGACACATGGCCCAGTGTAAATATGCCAAATGACATTTTAAAAAATATATTAATATTAGGTTGGTAGGTACCTAAATAGGTACATAAGTAGGTGCTTATAAACATAGGTTACATACCTACCTACCTACTTAAATAAAAAGGTAGGTAGGTTATACCTTCCTAAGCTAAATACCTATTCATATAGGTAGGCATTTAGGTAAGTAGGTTGAAGAGGTAAATATTTTAGAATTGTGTATAATTTATTTTTTTGTTTTGGGTTAAACTTTTTGACTGGTTAATCCAATGTGCACAAATTTCTTAATGTGAAATTCAATGATCACACCCATTGTTTTTATAGTATTTAAAATAAGAATGAAAAACAAACAATACGGGATAAGTTTTGAAGTTGCAACTTCCTCACAAACTAAGTTATAACTCCAAAACTTTTTTCATGCCTTATTTGCTTAGTTTTTAGATTTATGAACAATTCAAATACATGGTTCATTATATAATTAGATAATCAATTAATTAATAATGATCATAATCAAATACATTTAAATTATAAACTATACTCTACAAATATTAAATATTCATTATCAATTAATTAAATACTTATTAACTTCTTAATATCTAACAAACTAGTTATCTAGTTATTCACAAGTTGTTAATACAGAACTCATAGATAATTAAATAACTAAAACATTTTAAAATATTTTATTATGTTTTAGAGTCTCATCAAAAAATACATAATGGAAAAATAATTTAAATACTACAATTAAAAGACTAACTATTTTAAATATTTATTTTTAAATTATAAATAATGAACTAAAATTGCTATTAAAAAAAAATTACACAAGTTTAAAAAACAAGAAGACTAATTACATTAATTACTATATAATTACATTTTTTTGTAAAAAAAATTATAGGTTAAAAAAATTATTTTTTTCTTAATAATAATTAACTATAAATATAATTTTTTTAAAAAAAATGTTTTTAATAATTACTTAAAAATTAATATAAAATATTTATCATAAATGATTAATTATAGAAATTAAAGAATTAAAAAATATATTGTATGATCATTCCTGAACTTAAAATCATTAAAATAATTATTTCAACTATAATTTCTCCAAAATTTTAATTTAGACATAAAGCTATAAACTACAGATTACAAATAATTATGTTCCATTAGAAAATAATTATGCACATACTAATTAATTCTTATCTAAAATAATTACAGTGATTTTATAGTAATGTAACATAAATGACATTAATTGATTTCTTTTACAATTAAAATATAAATTATATAATATAAAAATCTATGTTATAACGATAATTACTTTGTGTAACTTATAATAAATAAAATATCATTCATGGATAATAGTTGTAGAAACAGCCCTTAAAACTGAATCTATAAGTTTCTGAATTAAAATATAAAATTTAGATTCATATTTGAGAATTCAAATTTCAATTTTAAGATCAAATATTTGAAAATAAGTTTAAAATTTGAGAATTGAATTGTCAGGTTTCAGATTCAAATAATAATATTCAAAATTGAAATGTCCATTTTAAGACTCAATTACTAATTTTCTGAATTGAAATAATAATTTCAAGAATCCAAAATAATAATTTGGAATTCAAATTAAAACTTTCATGTCAAATATTTTCTTAAAATTTAAATTTAAAAAGTCAGAATTGAATCATCAAATATTTAAAAATATTAAAAATATTAAAAATCCAAATGTCAAATATTAGACTCAATTATAGTTTTTTGAATTGAACTACTAATTTCTAGATTCGAAAATAATCAATTATAATTCAAATATCAAATTTTAGATCAAATACATTTTTATAATTTAAATTTAAAAAATTCAGAATTGAAATGTCAATTTTCAGATTCAAATAACAATAGTCAAAATTGAAATGTGCATTTTAAAACATAATCAATAATTTTCAGAACTGACAAGAATCCAAAAAACTAATTCAGAATTGAAATTTCAAGGTTCAAATCAAATGATTATTTAAAATTTAAACACAAAATTCTCAGAGCTGAAATATAAAATTTCATATTCAAATAAATATATTCAAATTAAAATGTCCATTTTTATAATCAATTAAATATTTTTTTGAATTGAATTACTAATTTTTGGATTCGAGAATAATAATTTAGAATTTAAATATCAATTTTTAGATCAAATAAGTTTTTAAAATTTTAAATAGGAAATTTCATATTCAAATATTTTTTAAAAAACACAAATAATGTTTTAAAAAATCTAAATAACAATTTTCAGATTCAAAAATCCATTTTGAAATTCAAATAATTTTTTTATAGAATTTCAAATAGCAGTTTTTCAGAATTGAAATATAGATTTTCAGATCAAATATATATATTTTAAATTCTAAATTGAAATTTCATTTTTGAGAATTAAGTATTTTAAAATTTTAATTCAAATAAATAATAATAATTCCAAGAACTATTTGTATTCAAATCTTAAATTTCAGATTCAATTTTTTTTTCAAATTCAAAAGTTGAAAAAAGAAATTCCAATAACAATTTTCAAAGTTGAAACATGGATTATAAGTTTTCAATAAAATTTGCACAATTGGAATTATAGTTTTACACATATTCTTGGTGGTGGCAACAAATTACCTCACAAAATGGGCTGCAATAAGACCTTTAAAAACATCTAAAAAGTAAGAAGTGGCAAGGTTTGTTTACAAGAGGATTGTGACACGTTTTGGGATACCTTTCGAGATAATTTCAGATAACATATTGCAATTCATTAGTGAGGTCATTGAGAAATTGATGAAAAAGTTATCCATCAAACATAGAGTAACCACCATTTATAAGCCTAACACCAATGGGTTGGTGGAACACACAAACAAAGTAATGTGCAACATCCTAAGTAAGGAAGTTGATGTATGCAAAAACTTACATAATTGGGATAAACAAGTACACCATGCACTATGGGTGTATAATTCCACGTTCAAGTTGTCCATTGGTTTCACCTCTTTTCGTTTTGCATATGGGGTGGAATCAATTGCCCATTGAGTATGAAGTAATGACATTTCGCACAATAAAACGACATCGATTAGGAATAGAAACAAAAGATTGTTGGAATTGGTGGAATTGGAAGAAAGCCAATTGCGACCACAACAAGTTATCGAACTAGCCCAAGCTCATCAAAAGATTTTTTTGATAAGAGGGTGACGCCATAGAAGTTCCAGGAGGGCGATTTGGTTATGGTGTAGATAGCCACCATGATAGAAAGACCTTCAAAAAGTTGCTTCAAAAACAGTTTGGTCCATACATGGTCACGAAGGTCTTTTCTAACAATAACACATATGAATTGGCTCATCTTCATGGGGAGAAGTATGGCAAGATGAACCATGACAAGCTTAAACATTTCCATACTGCTTAAGCCATTGTTACGAGGATGTAATAATAAAATAAGTGTGTGAATTGATGTAACAACAAAATAATTAGTATTAATTGTAAATAATAATATGGGATAATAGGATGGATAAAAATGGGGAATAAAATAATGAGCCTCATGGGCCCTACAAGGAAAATCTTTTGATTAGGGGCATAAGGGTTGGTTATGAATAATTTATGTAACTATCTTGGGTTAGTAATGATGGGAGGTGAAGTATGTAGACCTAACCAAATCCTAGACTCCAAATAATGTGAAACCTATCCATAGAAGGATGAAAAGTTATAAGTGGCATGTAATGATTGGTTTGATACATGGGGAATAGATGTAAATGAATGTGGTTGACTATTCATGCACTATTTCCTTCAAGTATATAAAGGGTAGAAATTGGAACTTTTGGCATAATTTATATTCAATAACTTCATGTTGTTAGTTGGATCAAAAGTTTTATAGAAATGAATAGGAATCCTTGAAGAAATAAAATCATGTGGAGATTATTGTGAATACCATTGTGTAAATTTTATAATCTTTGGCGAGTCATTCCCATAAGGGAGAATCTTTAGGTGCATGTGATGAACTCCCTTGAAGTGTAGTTCTCAAATAAAAAATTGATTTTAGGTGCATGGGTCATCCTATCCCAAAAGAGTGTAAAATTTCATGTTGGAAATCATGTGAATGATGAATATTGTAAGTGTTGTTTCAAACTATGTTTGATAGCCTACCTATGTGCTAGAAGGATTGATTAAACGTTAATCCTCATAGTTCCGAGCCTTCTCCTAGGCTACAAAACAACATCTAATACAATTTATTTACAATGTTTGAGTTATTATTTGTAAACCTACAACAACGAGAACATCTTACATTGTCTACAACAAACAAGAACATCACATTTGAAAGTTTTAAAAAAATATCAACGTCAGATCATTAAAATCCATTAGATCATCTCTAGCGATGTTTAGAATGCAAGCCTCCAAAAATATTTTTCACATCCATATTCAGTCATTTACTTTTTTGTAACCCCACCCCTAAATTGAAATGTTGATAGCAAATAGGTGGGGGGGGGGAACCTACTAATTAATAACCACCTCGACTAATCATTATGATAAACCAATCAAAAACATTGAACAGTAGTCACATGATAGTTATTACACTCTTTTGTGCAAGTGCATAGCTATGCTATGCCTTCTTCGACAACTATTACAAACTTTGCAATTATGTTGAGCCAACATGATTTTCCTAAGCCAAACTAGCATATTTCGACTTTTTTTTAACAAATTTTATTATGCAAGATTACATACAAAACATTGTTGGAGATGCTTTTACAAGTTGTAGGGTGAAAATTACATTCTGCAAACTTTGTAAATGAATATAGACTCCTAACACTAGTAATAGTAATGGAAACATTCAGTAACACAATTATTCAATATACTAGCAAGGGGAAATCTCTAGTGTATGCAAATTTCAATTCCTTGATATTATAACAATTAGGTTCCTAAATCAAGATTCACATTAAAAAAACCTTGTTTACTTGGATTTCAAGCAGTAGATGTGTCACATGTTGTTCATCCACCTTGAGCGCAATGCAATCTTTTGTTGCATCATGTTTGTTTGGATCAACCCTTGTTTCATTGTTCCACCAATTCAAAATGTAGAAAACCATGGCTTCATGAAGGACATCAGATTGTTGCTTTTGAGTTAGGAGTGCCCATCTTAATGAGTTAAAAACTTCCAAGTCTAACCTAGCATATATCCAATTTTGTAGGTTTTAGGGTTTTATATTCGAATTTTGGATTTAATGGTTAGAATTGTCATTTTATATTGTGGTTTTGATTTCAAGGACTGGGCTTGGGAAATATCAATGTTTTGGGATTTTGTTTCAGGAGTGCAATTTTAAATTAAAGATAAAGGTTTTAGGGTTTTGACATTAAGATTTGGTTGAAGGGGATAGATTAGGCTTTTAAATGAAGGTTTTGGTTTTACGGGTTTGGATTGGGGGTTTGAGTAAAGATTTCAAATTATGGTGTTGATTTTAAGGGTTTTGATAAGGGGGAAGTGGATTAGCGTTTTGGTGTATAGGTCAAAAATAAAGTTGTGAAAATTAGTGTTTTGGATAAAGGTTATGATTTTGGGGTTTAGATTAAGGTCATGGTTTTAAGGCTTTTAAATTAGGGTTTTTCTTTTAGGGTTTAAAATTAAGGTTATAAATTGGTGTTTTGTATTGGGGTTAAAGATTAAAGTTTTGGATTTGTGTTTTGGAATATTCAAGAGATCTTAAATGGGCAAACTCATCCTGAGGTGATATCAATAGGAACATTACACTCTCAAATTTTGAGACCCACTAAATTTTGTAACAACATAAAACTCATTTTAAGAAAGCTTTTCATTTAAAATTTTATATCAAAAGATTACCCAAGTTTTGTAGAATTTGAAATTTCAATTGGATTTGCAAAATAATATAAAATAAAAATTTCAAACAAGTGATCAAGAAATGTTTTTTAAGAAAATAACACTTGGGGTTTTTTGTTTGAAAACACAAATGGAAAATGTTTTTAAATTTTATGAGGGCTTCAAATAGTTCTTTTTTGTTTAATAGATAGTTGATTGAAGCTATCACAATTTTTTCAGCAATTTTTTAAGGTTAAGACTAGGAGGTCTTGAAAGGCATTGTATTCATGTCTACAATTTTGTAGTAATTTTCAATTTCTTTTGTTTCAATCTACAATTTGGGTCATATCTTAGTGACTCTAGTTAACAAACAAAAAAATTTAAATTTTTTTTACAATGGTGTAACTTCACACTTAATAATAAAAGGTCAGAAATCTCACAAACACATGTCAAAACATTTTTTAAATACAAATCTCTTACTTGTGTAACCTATTTAGTTATCAACATTTTTCCCATAGTGTATACATAGGTGGGAACACAAAACCCATGTGATGCAAATCAATAATAAAAAATTTAATTTTTAAAATGAAATTAAATTATGTTCAACTTTCCTTGAATTTTGATTAGGTGATTTTTATTGGTACCACCCAAGGATGACTTTGCCTAAATTAAAATGACAAAAGAAACTACCTTCCTTCATAGATAGATTGTCAAGTGCGAGAACTCAAAAAAGATCTTCCAAATGGAAGAAATCTTCTCTGGTGGAAGCTCAAACCCCATGAAAATGAGATCAAGAACTTATGATGAAGAAGGGTAAAGCCATTAGCCCTTCCAATTACTTAGGCTACTACCCTCATGCCTAGGCACCTCAAACAAGTTCACTGTACCTGTATCACAAGTCCACTTTGCCAAATCATGAACCCAAATTGACTTTACTATTTTAGCAAATTGCAAAGTCCGCACTTTTCCAATTCTAAAGTGGATGATGCCAAATCCCCCAGTGGGGATGGTTCATTCCGGATGATTCTGTGATATCACAGGGTCACTAGTTATCTACTCCGGTTTTGAGATAATTAGTGAACTCTCTGCATGATCCTGCCTTTTGTTTCATCTCTGCAAGATATAATAATACCCTTCTTTTAACAGTTCATTCACCCAACCAGCACCTACACCCATACCATGGTGTAAAAAAAATCCAAAAGTTTTTTGGGCAGCTTCTCAACATTATAGATATATGGTCCTCCAAGAAATTCAGGCTCTCTTTGTCCAAAATCTAACATTTCCCAGGACAAATACAGCCTTGAAGAGGCCTTACTCAAGGAGATGAAGGTTTAAGCTAGGCATGCTTTGCTACCAGCTCAAACATTTTGAGTTGCCCATAGCATTTCAAGTGTGCGCAAGCAACAGTTGAAATGCCATAGAAAGTGTGTGTTGTTGGCTGAAACCAAAGCACCAGTCACTGGAGATTACCTACCGGTTCAATTTAAAACCAATTTTCACCTTCAAACCTACTATTGCTAAATCTATTTCACTCTGTGGACTGCCAAAATAAGCCTTACTACGCCGCCCACAATTTTTAAAATTTCTGGGCTGTCCAATGCCCCATTTTTTCTGGTCTAATGTAACTTCCGCCCAAACAAAATCAGACTGTCCCTGAATTGTTTTTTAATTCATAGACAGCCTCAACTTTTCCTCCACTTTCCTTCTCTCTTTATTTTGAACACATTAATGTTTAAAATGTGCAACGAACATTTCAACTGTTACCATGGGGACGTAGGATGGCTTCAAATCTACATCATTCATTAAAATGGGTATTGCAACCTTGGTGCAACACCCCCAACATGATGCCGAGCTATTGCAAAGTTCAATTCTAATAAGGCATGGGAACAAGGATAGCAATCTCATCCACCATCTTTCTGTCCAAGTAATCTCGGAACCTGGTTGTCATTTCGCCCTAGCTGCAAATTTTCACTTCTTTTTTATTTGAAAAAAAATTTCCACATATGCAAAGGATTTCTGTAACAAACAAAAGGCCATAATACATCAGATTTCAAAAGGAAAAAAATTAAATCGCCACATGTTGGAAGGAAGTTTTTCTGCAGTCCCTGGAGGTCACACAGAGAAACTGTGCCGGGAGTTCTTTGTCGATCCCTCGCATTGGTGGGACCACAGACCAGAGAAGGTAACTGAACATCACTCCTGTCAGAGTTCACATGTCAATGGAGCCATAGCTGTAGTTGGTGTCAATCTTGTTGCTCTCTGTCGGTTGTTGCAATCCTGCCCTGGTCTAAACTTGGCAGAAGTTCTTTTCCGGTCCTTTGCACTGGTGGGCTAGTATCAGTCTGCTGGAGAAGGTAAGTAAATGAAATATGAAGATGGAGAAGGTCAGTGTGACTTTTTCTGTTATTATGATACCAATTATGCCAGGATGTGGAGAATACATGGTTGATCAGCTGGGCCTGGATTTCTGGTTGTAGACAAATGAAAGGTACCCAGATTTCAAACACAAGAAGACAGGGGAAGCACTCTGGATTGAGGACAGATAAAACCCAGTGGGTGGCAACAGAGATGGCTGCAATGGCACCAGGCAGAGTGCAATTGAACATTTTTGCATGGAATCAGAAGCTTACAAAAGATGTGAAGGATGGGCAACTGGAGAAGGCAATGCAGCTTTTCCAACAAATGCAACAAGAAGGAATGAGTCCTGACAAATTCACTTTTGTTCAGGTGATTAAGGCATGTGCGGGTTTAGGAAGACTTGAAGATGGGAGACTTGTTCATAAACAGCTCATTCAAAGTGGTTACAAGTCCGATGTCTTTGTGTGCAATAGCTTGGTGGACATGTATGCAAAATGTGGGAGCATTGAGGAGGCTTGGACAGTGCTTGAGAAGATGCCATCTCGAAATGTTGTCACTTGGACAACCATGATATTGGGACATGTGCAATGTCAGCAATGGCAGAAGGCACTGGAACTATTTGAAAAAATGCAACAAGAAGGTGTGCAGCCAGATTCTGTTACTTTTGTGGGGGTGCTGAAGGCATGTGTGAGCATCCTTGTGCTTGAAGAGGGCAGGTGTGTACATCAGCAGATTGTTGAATTTGGATGGGATTCAGATGTCTTTGTGGGGAATAGCTTGGTTGACACGTATGCAAAATGTGGGAGCATTGAAGATGCTTGGAGAGTGTTCAACAAGATGCCATCCCGAAATACTTGGAATGCTATGGTATTGGGACATGTGAAATGTGGGCAAGGGCAGAAGGCACTGGAACTATTTCAACAAATGCAACTGCAGGGTGTGCAACCTAACTCTGTGACTTTTTGTGGGAGTATTGAAAGCATGTGCCAATGTGGCTGTGATTGAAGAGGGCAGGTGTGTACATCAGCAGATCATTCAAAGTGGTTTGGAGTCTGCTGTCTTTGTGGGGAGTAGCTCGGTGGACATGTATGCAAAATAAGGTGTTCAAAAAGATGCCATCTCAAGATGTGGTTAGTTGGACTGCCATGATATTGGGGCATGTGCAATGCAGGGAAGGGCAGAAGGCATTCGAACTATTTCAACAAATGCAACAGGAGGGTGTGTGACAAAACTTTGTTACTTTTGTGGGGGCACTGAATGCATGTGCCAGTGTACTTGCCCTTGAAGAGGGCAGGTGTGTTCATCAGCAAATCATTCAACATGGTTTGGAGTCTGATGTCTTTGTGGAGAGTAGTTTGGTGGACATGTATGCAAAGTGTGGAACCCTGGAGGATGCTTGGAGTGTGTTCAACAAGATGCCAGCTCAAAATGTGGTCACCTGGACTGCCATGATATTGGGACACATGCAATGTGGCCAGGGGCAGAAGGCACTGGGACTATTTCAAGAAATGAAACAGGAGGGTGCGGATCCAAACTCTGTTACTTTTGTGGGGGTACTGAATGCATGTGCCAGTGTACTTGCCCTTGAAGAGGGCAGGTGTGTTTATCATGAAATCATTCAAAGTGGTTTGGAGCTGGATGTCTTTGTGGGCAGTAGTTTGGTGGACATGTATGCAAAGTGTGGGAGCATGGAGGATGCTGGGAGTGTGTTCAACAAGATGCCATCTCGAAATGTGGTTTCTTGGACTGCCATGATATTGGAACATGTGCAATGTGGCCAAGGGCAGAAGGCACTGAGACTATTTCAAGAAATGAAACAGGAGGGTGTGGATCCAAACTCTGCTACTTCAGTGTACCTTCCCTTGAAGAGGGCAGGTGTGTTCATCAGGAAGTCGTTCAAAGTGGTTTGGAGCTAGATATCTTTGTGGGGAGTAATTTGGTGGACATGCATGCAAAGTGTGGGAGCATGGACGATGCTTGGAGAGTGGTCAATAAGATGCCATTTATGTGGTAACTTGAGCACCATACTTGGAGGATGTGCCATGCATGGGCATGGTAAGGAAGCTCTTAAATATTTTGAACAGATGTGTGAAGAAGGTGGACAGCCAAATGATATCACTTTTATTTGTCTTCTGTCAGCTTGTAGCCATGCAGGTCTGGTGGATGAAGGCATGGGCTTTTATGCTTCAATGGTCACAGTCTATACAATTTCTCCAAAATTGGAACATTACACCTGCATTGTTGACCTTCTTGGCTGTGCGGGCCATCTACAGGAAGCAGAGAATATGGTCATGGAAATGCCCTGGAAACCGCATGTGGCTCCATGGATGGCTTTGCTTGGCACTTGCAGAATTCATGGTAATGTGGAGATGGCAGAACATATTGCCAGATGAATTCTTGAAATGGAGCTTGACAATGCTGCTGGTCACGTGGTGCTGTCAAACATCTATGCTGCTGCTGGTAACAGGCATCTCTAACATTTCAGCAAGTTCATCTAGAAGTATTTCGATGCTTATCCATTTTGGTGGATCTTAACATGTTTAGGTTTTGGACCAGTTAAGGGATTCATTCAGAAGTATGGATGCTAGCCTTGATTTTGAAAGGTCTCCCTGAAATTGTTAGAGTGAGGAGGCCAATGAGGGTAGGAGATGTGAAAATTATAACCATGTCTTAAAGGCTTGTTAGTAGTGGTTTTTTCCTGTGATGAAATTTCACATGCTCAAGCTGTTTTTGTTGGAGAAAGTGATACCAGATGAGGATTTTGGGGGTTTTTCCTCACCATATATTTTAGGTATTTAAGAAAAAAATGCAAAGTTTCACCGGATTTTGAACAAGGTATGGTAGTCAGAAACATACAAGGATGCCTGAAAAATTCTACTACATCTATAATTTATTATTGATTATCACCATTTGCTCATCAAATTTTTGAAAAAACAAAACATTGCTTGTTAGAGTTGTGAAAAATTAAGGCATCATTTAAAAGTTTAAATTAGAGTTTTCAGGTTCTGTCTCATAGATCACCCTTGGAAAAAGGCAATGAATTCAGCTACAGAAGTATCATCACTAAACTATTAGATATTGATTCTAGCAACAAAACAATATATAAAACAAAATTTCAGACATGGAATAATTTTGATTTGTCTCACTAGACATTTTTAATGTTGTAATTAGTTCTCTTGTAAAATGTCTAGATCAATGCCTAGCTAGAAATGGTTTTTAAAATTTTTTACTAGGTGGTTGATTAAGATTTGATAAAAGCAATGTATATTAGGTGATGAAAAAATTTCAATTCTATTGAAACAATCAACAATGAAAAACAAACTCATAAATCATGATTCATATAATGCCCACTCCAAGGTGCTTGGAGATGTATCCCTTGATGCCCCAAGCATATCTTGTAAATGAAAACCAAGGAACATTTTATGAACCAAGGAAAATAAAAATCAAATAACATTGATGAATATAATAGATGTAAATTTTTTTAATTTGTTAAATCAAATAGAGTACAATATTGTGCATATACCATCAAAACTCTCATTTTTGACCTTTCATCAAGTTTCTTATCAAGATTTAACCAAAATATTTTATAGTGGATTCAACAAATATTTTGTTTCCTTTTTTATATTCCTTCAAATTGTTTGAAAAAACAACTTTCATTTCAAAATTTTAAGCACTTAATGTGTCTTTGAAAACCCTGCAAGTTGAATGTTTTCAAGATTGGTATGAAATCATTGTCATCAATTTTACCCATTCCTCGACCATCTTTGATGAAATAATTATTTTTGAAAATGACATGTGGTTTCTCACAAAGTTGGCCAAACAATATTCAACAAATGTTATTGCTAATCAATTGATGGAAAATAGGGCCCCATTACAAAAAAACCATAACTTTGTAAAAGGTTCAACTTGATTAAAATGTTATGATATGTGTGTTGCCCACATTCTTGCCAATCCACTAGTTTATTATGTTGAATATAACATGAATAATTGTAAATGGAAACTTGAAGGCATTCGTACATGACAACCAAAATGACAAGATCGTAAAACAACCAACATCAAAGAGAATCCTCTAGATTATGGCAAGATCAATGTTGGGTGGTAATGAAACAATATTAGGCCGCAAGACTATAATTAGTTAAAATCAATGTAATGTGGGTATGGGAAATTGTGTGAATATTGACCATGGTTTCAAGCTGATTCGCTATTTGAAAATCATTAAATATCACCAAGGGTGATACCCTATTTGAAACATGCTCATCAATTCTAACTAGATTTAGAATTGACTACTTAAACTTTTTCACATTAATTGTTTAATATTTTGTTAGGATGTTAATAGATAATAGGATAAGGGTATATTAATCAATACTAAATAAGTCAATGTTTGGTAGAGTTTAGAAAAGTTTGGGTTAGTTTTGGGTGGCGTCTCCTCCTTCTTTCACATTTTTTATTCATTCTTTAAATACAATCTCACTATTATTTTTGTTTTATCTCATTGTTAAAAGAAATTTGTGTATAATGTTTTTATTTGTTTGAATATGTTTTGATTTATTGTTTTTTTTGGGTTGTTTTTTTTATTGAATTTTGTTCTTCTTTGTTGTCAATGTGTGTTGTCATTGCAAATTTGACTCTTCATTGTTGTGCATTGTTGCTTCTCATTGTTGCATTTTATTCTCGTTTTCCAATTCCTCGTTGTTTAGTGTTGTTGTTCCTCATTGCTATGTGTTGTTATCTCCCCAACTTTTCGTTGTTGGGCATTGTTGTTTTTTATTATCATGCATTATAACTACTCTTCAACTCCTCATTGCTAGGTATTGTTGCTTTTCGTCGTCATGTTATTATTATTTTTTGACTTGTTGTTGGGCATTATTGTTGTTTTTCAGCTTTTTGTTGTTGTACATTGTTGTCACTTTCCTTAGCTACTTCTTTGACCTGCTATTGTTCTTTCACTCCTTGTTGTTATGAATTATTATTGTTTTTTCTCGTCTTTGTGATTTAATTCCTTTAGTTTGTACAATCCCACCCTTGTTTTTATGTAGGTAAAGGAAAAAAAACATGAAAGTCGAGCTTTAAGCCCAAAATTTTTCAAGTTGAATTTTTTAATTTTCTTTTTGTTTGATTTTTTTTTTTTCCATCATGTTTGTATGTGTTTTGTGAAGATGTATGTGTTTGAATTATTTTTTGTTGCATATGTTTTGTATGTTAATAGTTTTAAATTTGTTTTTTGTATGCAAGATTTATTATTCATACTTCACATTGTAATAGTTGCATACATCACTTGTACATTTATTTTATATGAAAAGAGGAAAAAAAAGAAATATCTTGTCATTGTAAATGCTTGAAAATGTTTTGACTTCATTGTTTAGGTTTAGAAAAAGAGTTTGAAAACTTATTTGAACCAGAGGAAGTCATGGACATATCACATATTGAAAAACAAATATTTTTTATTCAAAATTTCTACCATTTAAAATTGATCCTTATATATATAGAGAGAGATAAAAAAAAAGTATAAAAAAAAGTAATTGATCTTTTGATACCCAATTTTTGAGAACCACCCTACACTGGTTAAAATACAAGGAACAATGAACATCTTGGAATTGGGAGTTTGTGTCTTAGTACCTTGTGTCTGTGTTGTAGGCTGCTGTCAAAGTGAGTACCAAAAACCTCAAGGGGTATCCTTAGGGTGGACAGAATGAATATATAGAACAAGAGTGAAAAAAGGACTTGAAGGGAAAAATCTATCATTCATTCTTGCATAAAAGTCTGTCCCATTGAGTGGCTTTAGACAAGCCTGGTATCTACTTCTTGAAGTCAGGTGATTCAGAATGCATTTAGATTCAAGAGTTTCCAGTTCTTAGGTTTTCAGACAAGAAGAATGGAAGTATGTTGCATTGTTGCATTTAATGGGGAATTGATTAACGACTCAAATGGATCAAGTGAACCTTGAGAGTTCTGACCTCAAAGGCCATACCTCGATAGATTCTTGATGATATGCATTGGAGTTAGGTAGCTAATGGTTTCTGGCCATAAATGTGGATGTGTAGTGTAATTCAGAATTTTGTAACAGCTTTGCCAATTTGTGTATGCATAAGCAGGTTTTGTTGAAAGCAGTGAATTGTAGGAGTTTTCTATGACACGGGAGCCTGAGAAAAGGTCAAGAGATGTTATTTGCTGTAGGGTGCCAGAAAATCCAATTCTGCTTAGGCCCATTGTATGTTGTTAGGTTTGTTCTTTTGACTTCCACTTCTTTTTGGGTTACAACTTCTTTTGGTGATGTATAAAACATGGATGCATGAACCATTCCCCTCTGAGGGGCTATGCCAAAGGTCATGCAAGTGGTGTGTGAGCCTTTGGTAGGTAGGTTTCGACAAAATTTCAAAAGGATTTCTCCAGTGCATAAGAGCATCCCCGAGCATGGGAAAGACAATTATCATCCAGTGCAAAAAAAGCATCCCTGAGCATGGGAAAGACAATTACAATATACAGACACTTATTTCTGTGAATCAGTACACAAAAAGTTGTGGTTGTAGACTAGTGCACATGGCCAACAGGCCTGGGAACTGATGCAAAGTGCTCGCTGCCCATACATAGTAGGGGATCCCCGGTTCCTGGAAAGCCTTTCATTAGGTTCATTTATGACTACTACTATTCAATACCACCCATAAAAGACACTACTACTACTATCACTGCTGCTCATTGTTTTGAAACAAGGTGCACAAGTAATATGCTAGAGTCTAGAACCTTGTGTATAAATAGCTATTACACAATGAATTGTTAGTTTGGTTATAACTAAGAAAACAAATTCAGATGACCAAATCTAGGAATTTCGTTGGCCATAACATTTTTTCTGCACACACAAGCCTATTCAACACCTTCTTTATTGCTTTATATTACACGAGGTAGTACACCAATACTAAAACCTTTTGTCTGTATATAGACATCATGGTTAAAAAGGATACTTGCTGAAACCAACCGTGACAGAGCCAAGTTCCCAATGAATTAATTTACCAAGGTTCCAAGATCAAGATGCTTATTAGCCACATTGACAATCACCAAGTTCCATGCGAGTGTTTAACATCCTGTTTGCTCCTTTAGCTTAAGAAGGTGAGAGATCTTTTTTTTGTGTATTTGGAGGTATGCTTATGGAGCACATAATCCATCAGATTGCTCCTTTAGCTTAAGCAGGTGAGAGATCTTTTTTTTGTGTATTTGGAGGTATGCTTATGGAGCACATAATCCATCAGATTGCTCCTTTAGCTTAAGAAGGTGAGAGATCTTTTTTTTGTGTATTTGGAGGTATGCTTATGGAGCACATAATCCATCAGATTGCTCCTTTAGCTTAAGAAGGTGAGAGATCTTTGTTTTGTGTATTTGGAGGTATGCTTATGGAGCACATAATCCATCAGATTGCTCCTTTAGCTTAAGAAGGTGAGAGATCTTTGTTTTGTGTATTTGGAGGTATGCTTATGGAGCACATAATCCATCAGATTGCTCCTTTAGCTTAAGAAGGTGAGAGATCTTTGTTTTGTGTATTTGGAGGTATGCTTATGGAGCACATAATCCATCAGA
>Ga0209611_10000286_pt1 | contig 68786 bp, 61 predicted proteins | sample S1TSphgellanicum_3_FD_187693 | JGI IMG/M metagenome (GOLD analysis project Ga0209611, IMG submission 187693) | Host-associated microbial communities from peat moss isolated from Minnesota, USA - S1T2_Fc - Sphagnum magellanicum MG (SPAdes) (version 2) | ecosystem: Host-associated > Plants > Peat...
CTCCAACACGCCCCTCTACCCCCCCAAGTGTTGTGAGCTAGGGAGCGCCTCCCGACCACTCCCACTTCCGCTGTCTCTCACTTGGACTCACATTTGAGTCCTTCGAGTGGTTAGGAGTGCGTCAAGGAGTCAAATTGCCAATTTGACTCCCGACCACTAAAAGTCAAGAATTTCTTTTATTTACTTGCGTTCAAGTGGCGTGCCACATATATTTGGAAAGATTTTGATGAGAGCTACAACTTTGCTTGAAACCTCACCTTAATCAAAGGTTTGCACAAGAAGTTATGAGCTTTCAAAGTCGCAAAAATCTCAATTTCGAAAATTTCGAGACTCCCAACGTGGGAGTCTTGGGACAAAATGACATTTGGGTGTAGGCCCCATGGCCAGGCATAAAGAAGATTATAAGGGGGAAGGTGGTGGCTTTTTCCAAATCCGGGTTGTGGTGAGTTTTGTGAGTCCATGTTTACCCATGGTTCATTCGTGCACTAAAAGTGTTTCAACTACACACTAAACAACTTGTTGTTTGGTTTGTGCAGGTCTGTGTGAATAATTAACCCGCTTGTCAGTCATCCTAATCCCCATCTCGAAGCTCTAGCATGCCCCTCTACCCCCGAAGTGCTACAAGCTAGGGAGCATACCTCAACTTTTTATCCTTCTGTTGCTTTCACTTTTATATTTGTAATTGAGTCTATCAAGGAGTGTTGGGGTGTGTCATGTAATATGGTGTACACAAATTACAATTTTGTGAAAAAATTTAGTATGTAATCATTTGAAAATCACTATGCACCCAATATAAGATCATAATACCATCACTATAATATCAATATCCAACCATTAGAAAATCACAAGCAACAATCCCATGACAATGGCATTAGTCATCCTTATTTTGGGTAGGAAATTTTACATTTAAATTAAGACATTTAAAAATAACGTCATTAATTCAATCCACTAAAATTACCTAATGTTTACCACACAACCTCGTTTACTTAAAATTTTCCCTAATGTAATTTTATGCCAATCATATGTCATTATATTGAAATTGTTCTAATCCATTAAAAAAAGAGTGGATTGCATAATGACTGGGACCACTTCCCTTAGTAATGATCACTACATTTGCAACATGGTACATTGTATACATTATAATTTATAACACGAGTGTATATGAAAGTTTTCATGGATAATATTTTTCATATTATACAAAATAAATGAAAACGCAAGTGGATGATGATGTCACTACAATGATATGTTGCATGAAATAACATGGATGACTAGGTTAATGTGACTTCTATATATTTATGACATGATCCAAACATGGGGTTTGCATGGTCATGTTGATGGAATGTAAACATGAAAAGATATGGGTCAAACAACAATTGAACACATGTATGGCAATTGCGACTAAAGGTTCATAACAAGGTTGGTAGTTGAACATAAATGGTGGGTGCTACAAAGACCTAATTAAGCAAATTTGTTTTGACAATGTTAAAGAGCCTTGGCATGTTGAACATTTTCCCCAATCTATTATTTCAATGGTGACCACCCAATACTTTGAAGTTTTCATGTGAATATCAAGTACATTAACCCACCCTTTTAATATGCTTGTGTAATATGTTGTTAGTTTCCCTTTCCCCATTAACCACCATAGTTTTTACCTACAATTTTCTGTCAAAAGAAGTCAATTCCTTTTAAGCCATTGTCATAACCAATGTTTTTTTTGAGATTTTGACATCTCAAATGATGGCAAAAACACACTAAGGGGGTTAAGATTGTTGTCATATTGTATTGTTCCATGTTTGAACTTCAACCAATGTGTCATTATTATGAAAAAAATTCACAATATTTTTTCACATTATGATAGGTCAAAACCCAAAGAAATCAAATGTTAAAAAAACAACATTTTTTTATTTCATATGATGTGATGTTCAAATATATTTGTATGAAAAAAAATACACACAAAATATTAAAACATGCAAATATACTCAAGAAATTATTGTTAATATTTATGAAATTTGTATGATTTATTGAACATTGTGATTCCATATGATTGGAATAAGTTTGTGAGCCATGTGAAGAGTTTGATAATTATCATATCACAAAATGGGTTTTTTTCAAGGTGATGACCATAAGTATGTGGTAAATTGAAATTTTGACAAAAAATAATTTTCAAATGAGAAATGACAACAAGTGTGAGGTGAACCATTTTAAAAAATTCCATTTCAAATGTTTTTTAGTTGATTAATTCAAACCAAAGCCTATTACAATCTAAAACAAAAAATGTTTTATTATACTACATATACCATAAATATACCGATTATTTCTTGAATTTTAATCTTTAAATTTCTTTCAAATATTATATATATAACCCAAACACCAAAAGTGAAACCCGAAATTAAATGCAACACATTTTGAAGGTGTATACTTTATACACGTGTCATGAAATTGCCCAAGTTGGCCTCCTTTAAGTGTGCTTTCACCCATGAATTGTTATTATGATTGTAATTTGGAAGTATTTTTAGTTAGAAAATGTATGTTAAGGTAGTTTCAATTTGCTAAACATGCATAAAAATTACTAGTCAAATAACTATAGAACTTGTGGTTGTTGACCATTAGAACACTTAAAATAAGGGACACGTCACCTTTGATTAGAACATGCAATATAACATTGGATTTTTTTTCCAAAGGATTGCAACTTTGTAGTTGAAAGCTCTTCCATTGTAACTTGTTTTGTACAAGTTATGAATATCAAAGTTATGGGATTCATATTTTAGCAAAATTGAAATTTTGTAGCACTCCATTTGAAAATCCTGCGACATTTTGTCACTTTGATGTAGCCCTTATTACCAATCACAAAGTATATTGTAGGGAGGAGAGTGATGAGTTCCTTTCAAGTTTAAGCCATAATGTGTTTTGTAAATTGGGTTATTTGTAGTTCATTCATGCACCATTTTGGTTCCGATTTGCACTAATTGCCTTTTTCCTTACTTTGTGTATATTGACTTCACCTTGAATTATTGCTTACAAGTTCATTTTAGTCCCATCCCGAAATTTGCATGTGAATTTTTTTATATATGGGAATTTAAAAACACACCTTGGGTTTGCATTCCACTATAAAATCAAGATTTAACTTGTTTTTTACTCTTAATATCACTTGACAAACCTAAGGATGCATAAAAAATAACTTGTGACAATAATATTATTGTTCATCACAAATTTGACTATGACATAATTATTCCGAACAGATCTTTTAGGTACTATAAAACTTCAAAATTAATCGAACAAATGTTTGAACATATGTGTGTGGTGTTAGACCCAACCTTAAATAATTGTTCTTTCACTAAGCTTTTCCCCTAAACTTTAAACTAAACACTAAAGATAGACTCAAACCATAGTTACCTCCTTCAACCACTTCCAGCTCCATTCCTATGATAACATAATATGACAATATTCACAAATAGGAGGGGGTTTCCATTATCTTCTTTGAGAGCTTCCCCACTTTTGTGTATCATTGCAAATGATATAGTTATTGAAAACTGACTTTCTTGAACATTGTTTACATCTTGAAAAATGGCAAGTTCCAAAACAATAATATAAAAGTTCCACAAGTTATTACATTGTACAATAAAAAATAAAAATCATAAGAGCATGAATTGGAATTTGGCGATGACATTTAGAATTTTGGTCATGAGAAAATGCAACTTTACATTATTGTTGATAACAAAGGAAGGTGAAATTGGAGCTTGGTGACCACAAGACTTCATATGTGTGCTTCAATTGTAGTTGTATGTTTGATATCAACACCATTGCTAATAGTACCTCATGATGACAAGAGTGTTGTTTGTGTATAAGAGTAGCTACCCTATCGTCATTGACATGACAAGGGCGACCTTGCTATTTTAAAATATTTTTCAACATTTTCATTCATGTTTTTAACTCAAATTTTTTTCCTTTAGGGATTTGGCTACAATTTGCTAGTAAAAAAACTAGAAGAAGTTGGAAACAATTGTGTCTCATTATTTGACCCCAATAAGTGAGGCCAGCTAGTCGCTCCTTACCAACCAAATTTGCTGAAACGATTTCCAAGTATGAAATTCCATACTTTGTGTTGGAAAATTGTATGGATGACTAAATACACCCTTTTTTTTCTTTTTTTTTTTGGGTTGGAAAGCATACGCCATCTCTGCCATTTGAATAACACAATCTCCTCACAAAAAAATTATTTAAAAAAATAAAAAATAAAATATTGATAATATTAAAAAAAACTCTCTGAACATGCATCTAAGCCTCTATAATTCATACCGAATAGTCAACACTTAACAATACAAGTACTATTAAGTTCATGACTAGAAAGCATGGCTTCTGTCTTACATATGCCAATACATGCTTACTGGTAGGTAGTTGGTACTGTGTGCCTTCAAATTCATTTCTTTGAAAGAAATGGGGTCCTACTACGTACCACAGCCCTGATTTGATTATCTCAAATATCAATCCCTTAGGAATCTATATAAGCAAAATAATGCTGTCTGTCTGGTTGAAGCATGCATTCCTAAACTATGTAGTACCTTGGCAGCTTTGACACTAGTTACATTATTTGTGAAAATACTGGAATTTGCCCCCCAAAAAAATGTATATATACAAAATTTTAAAGAACAAAATTTTGTGTTGAGAATTATAGAATAATATTTCGAAATATTCAAGAATATTTTATTTTTGGACATGCAATCTTCAAAGTTAAATTAATTATTCAACAGACACAATGTTGAATTTGCCCCTGTACCACCATATCTACAAAATTACTCTTCCTCTCCATGTTCCTTCCAATGAACCTACTCTCCCCTATTGCAAACATACTCCATCCCTTCCAACCTTCGTCATGTAAGCTCTTGTCTTACATACAATACATGCTACTGACAATTGGTACTTGGTGCCCTAAAAATTTACTATTTGAAGAAATGGGGGGGTCCCAGACAGACTCCCACGTCCAAAATTTGAATATCTCAACAGTTTAAGAATACCTAATCTGACGAAGTGTAATAATCCCTGTGTACCAATGTGCTTCGGGGTAGTAGAATCATATGATTCTTATACTACTCTACTACCTTGACAGTTTGCACACTAATAATACATCATTTTCAGAAATGTTGACATTTTAATATTTTAAAAAATCAAAAAAATTATTTTTTTAAATGAAAATATTGAATCTTCAAGAATATTCTATATATTGAAATGAAAATTTCAAATTTTCAAAATTAATTAACTAATTGACAGACATGCCTTGAAGGTGTGAAGGCATTGTGGTGAAGAGGGGGGAATTCTGCTTATACTATACAATAGTAAGCCAACCCTTTCACTGTTCAGTGTTCAAATCCTAAGTTCTCAGCTGGAACAGTGTGAAATTCCAGGATTTTTGAAAAAAAACATAAAATCCAACAACCTCTTTTGGGGGATTATATTGAATGTCAAACCTCAGTGACAGGTTAGGGTATGTACAATTAATTATTCCTGAACCAAAAAGGTCAACCCCACACGCTAACAATCATGATCTCATTGAGAATAAAAGTGGCATGCTACGAATGTTTGATACCTACCACAAAATGCATGTGACAAAAGTGAGAAAAAAAATAGTAAAATATAAAACATATGTGACGAGGTACACTCCTTTATACTGTGTGTGCAAGCGAGACCCTTGATGATTGAGCAATGGATCCATTATAGTTCTTAGGCAAATAATGGAGGGCAACATATACATTCTTGGTTGGTCACTCTTCATTGAGTCAAAAAATAGGCTAATTTGCAGATTTTGCACTCCAAAATAGTATAAATTGTTCTAGAGAATGTGCCACAAGTGGCCCCATTTCCTCACATAAAGCACCTTGGCAGTGTCAATGTACTATGAGGGGAACAGATGGATAGCTGGGCTGGCCAATTCAACTATTAAGGGGGGTGGGAAAATGGGACGAGTTGCTGCCCATTGACACCCTTTACGAAATGTAGAAAGCAGATTGGGAACCTCTCAACAAGCAGCTCACTGTGTAATGACTCTGTCCTTTATAACGAGTTCAAATGACATCATGAGAAATGTTAAAACCATGCAATTTGGATATTGGATTTGAATATGGATATGGAAAGTCATGGCAGGTTTCTGTGTAGTTTCAAGAGTGTCCACAAGAGCATCAAAAGAGTGTTATGAAGCATTTCTCATTAATCAAGGTAACATTTGATGATTCTTTAACATAAAATATGTTACAGCATCTTAAAGAATGGAGTTCCAACAACTTTGAAACACTACTCTTCTTGGAATCACCGATGTACACCAAGGTACAGTACCCCTAGAAATACCCATTTCTGTAAACCAGTCAGATTTGGCCTTGGCAGTTTGTGTCTCCAAGCATGTTTGCCTAAAAGAAAAACAGGCAGCTTTTGGCCTATTGCCTTATGAGAAAAACCTTTAAGCAGCAGAGTATGCAGGAAGAACTCTCTTAATCCTACTGTAATTTTGGACATTGTCACCCAATAACTCCAGGATATCATCATCAAGAGTGGGATATCCTGGAGTTATTGGGTGACAATGTGAGTTGTTTGGCGTGTAACTTTGATCTGACGAACTAATTCTTTACAAGGTGAAGGGAATACATGTCCCGCAACTTTCCCTTGCAAATATGAGCACTGAAATGCATTCTTCTTCATATTGGTAGTACTCACATTCATGTTCCTGATTTCAATACCAGTAATGAATACTTGCTGGCTACCAGCCATCACCACAGGATACATCACCTTGCTTCCAAACACACCATGGAATGAAATGTTAGTAACCTGGGGGAAAGCTTGAGGATTGAAGCCAGAATCCGGATGATCACCATAGTCTGTTTTGATTACAATGCCCATCTTCACATTGTGTAGTGTCAGGTTGTTGTACAATATGTTCTTGACATAGCCCCCTCTGCCAGTTGATGTTTTGATTCGCACCCCTCTCCGGGATCCCCAAATGTGTACTCTATCCACCACCACATCTTCCACTCCTCCTGACATTTCACTCCCAATTGAGATCCCTGCACTGCTCATGGACAAAAGAACTGCTGAGATTTCAATTGGTATAACAACAAGCCCCCAGGTTGAATCCACAATGATTGCTAAGGTTGTCGCTTCCTTTGTTTCACTAAAAATGAAGGAGATTCAAATCTGAATCAACTCATAAGGAAGGCTGTGAAGTGGGTGATACCTGACCAAAGAATGTGCAAACACATTCCGGATAGTGATGTTGACGCAAGGCCGAGCATACTTGATTCCATATTGATTCCATCCGCTCTTGATTGCCACAGCATCATCTCCTACGCTAATGTAGCAATTCTCCACTAGGACATTCCTGCAAGAATCTGTAATGTTCACCACAGACCAGTCGAAGCAATGAATTCTGTGTAGCAATTCTCCACTGGGGACATTCCTTCACAAGAATGTGTAATGACCATCACAGATCAATCTATTGATTGAAGCATGAATTCTGTGTAACAATTCTCCACTTGGACAACATTCCTGCAAGAATCTGTAATAATGTTCACCACAGTCCAATCCACTGATTGAGGCACAAATTTGGTGTAGGAAATTTTCCAACGGGACGGACATTGTGTGAGAATGTGCGATAACCGTTGGCTACAAGCTCATGTAAGCCTGTATCTGAATCCAGCACAGTTCTGAACATTTCTAGCACTTATCTGACAATATATCCAGAAATTTTGAAACACTTGAGATATGCGCATTCATGATGCTTGAGAGGGGAAGAAGAGGTTGTGGCATACCGGGATCAATGCCATCAGTGTTGGGAGAATGCAAGGGAGCCAAGATGGTGACACCATGGATGGTGACATTGGTGCAATCATAAGGATGCACAGTCCAAAAGGGTGAATTCCGCAGTGTCACATTTGAAATCTCAATGTTGGATGACCACAAAAGCTCTATCAAATGCCCTCTCGTGTACTTCAACTTGTTGAGCTTATGCTGTCGCCACCACCATGCGCCCTGTCCATCTATGCTCCCGTTTTCACCTGCAAAATCCACCCCCAGTTGAATCTTCCATCCACACTCAAAACTCTGTGGAAACCACGAATCACACAAAAGCTTTGATTTCAACTAGAGATTCACATGCTTAGGAAAAAAGACAATTTTGTTGCCTTCACTGTATGTAATTCAAGATAACAAATTCTGAATTTGCATGCATACTGTCTTTGCTGTGCAGAATTGCGAAAAAAAAACACAGATTAAGTCTGAAGATTGAGGAATGAGCAGAAAAGGTTCCTCAGCAAAAAGGCAGGCACCAGTGATGACGAAATCTTCCAGGTATTGGCCATGGATGAGGCTGCCGTAGCGAGGACCAGGAAGCTCACGACCACGTCCATATGATGGAAGCGCTGAAATCACAGGCCACAAACTCTCAGCCTGCAATCCCAACCATGGTAGTAGAAAAGCAGCATTCAGTTCCTTGGCCGTTGTCTGTCGCAGCTTCAACAGGACTGATGAGACGGGGCTATGGTGACAGCAATTGCATCAGAATTTCACAACAATTATAGACAGCAACGGAGATCGAAGGAGGGGTGCTAAACCTGGACGCCGACAATCGATGCATGCTGGCATAGAAAGAGAGTCATGTGGCTAGTGACGTTGAAGGGAGCTGTTAGCCAAAGACCAGGACCGACGACGATCTTGCCTCCGCCATCGTCCTCCACCGCCTTCACGGCTGCCACAGCCGCCTCAAACGCTTCTGTGTTCACTGTTTTTCCATCACCTACAGCACCGAATTCCGAGAGATCGAAAACGTGCCGACGGTGCAGAGTAGTAGTAGCGGTAGTAGTAGTTGTTGTTATTGTTGTTGTAGTGGCGGCCACGCGGGGGGGCGCAGGTCGAGCGGCAACAACAAGAACTGTAGAGGAAGGATTCGAAGAAGCATTGTCAATCTCGAGAGGAGGAGGTGCCGATGCTGCTTCTACTGCTTTGTAAGGTTTGTCAAATTTCACCACGGCATGAGAAGAATTGGAGACGAGAGTACTATGATGATGCACGGTGTCCCGAGCAGCAGCAACATCATCGTCGCTCTTCTGCTGCTGCTGCTGCTGCTGTCTTTGCCAATAGAACAGGAACAAGAAGGCAAGAAGCCAGCAAGTGCACAAGGCGTTGCGAAACGATAATCGAGTTGTAAATACCATCTGATTGTTTCTTCTTCTTCTTCAGCACCGATGCCCGATCCAGAAGAAGAAGATGATGATGACACAGCAGTCGTCCTCCCGGCGCCGAACCTGCACCTCTCGATCTGCTGCATCCACAACTTTCCACAATTGGAACAGCAGCAGACGACCGTGGAGCTATCAATCGCTCGTGAAAGAATCGGTCGCAAGAGTCTCGCGTAGAGCATTGCTGCGGAAGCGATGGAACAGAAGAACAAGAACAAGAAGAGCAGCAGGAGCAGCATCTTTCTCCTTTTTGGTCATGGAATTCTTGATCATTGCGAGTCTCAGACGTGGGCCCATGCAAGCATGCCATCGCTTATCACTGGCAGCTCCGGCACCTTTATTCTTCTCCCCCGGCGGGGGGCTCTCGCAGATCAGTGCTGGTAGCGTGCAATTGTTCACCTGCATGAGGCAAGCAGTGATAGAAGAAGACTCTCATTGCACGGATCTCTGCCCCACCACAAACAACGACAAAAGCAAAGTAGTTCGCGATGCTCATTATTGATCAGAGAGCTTTCAACAAGCTGCCACTTTCTTACCAAGCAAGCTTTCTCGCTCTTCTGTTGTGATCCGGATGCGTATGCACCGGGAAAATCTTGATGCATGCTTGCACATGGAGCTTTGCTCGCGCCTGTGGTAATTTAAATGCTTATCCCCAGGGAAAATCTTGTTGCAGACGGAGCTTGCTCCCTCTGTGGTAATCCAGATGCTTATTCCGAGAAAAGCTTGTTGCCTGCAGATGGAGCTCGCTCGCTCTGATTGCGCTGTGGAGAATTGTTGTCGATTGCTCGTTGCGTGACAAAATCAGCTGGATTTTTGGCAGCAAAATCACACAAAGCGATGCGCATGAATGTGGCTTGGTCGTCGTCGTCGTCCTCCTCCTCCTCCTCGTCCTCCTCCTCCTCCTCCTGGGCGAGCGAGCGAGCGACTCAAGAGAACTTTGCATGACAAGCAAAGTCCCGACGGTTAGTCGTTGGCTATGGCGTCAGGTATTCTCGCTCGTTCACATGAGTGCATTCTTCTTTCAGTATTATGCCATCAAATGGAGGCTAGCAGCTCCGTCCACAGCTGCAAGCATGGAGCTCCATCTCCAGCTACATGCTTGCTGCTCCATGTGATTTGCAGCTGCATCTGGCAACTGGGTGCTTGCAGATCCATGTTATGTCCATTACTATGATTTCAGTGATTCTGTGTGATGTAATTTCAGTGATCTTCTGATCTTTGTGTGAAATCTTTGAGGAATTGAACCACATCATGATCACCTTTTCATGGGCAAGCATATTTCAAGGGTTTAGAAAACACAACTTGGAATCATTTGCTGCAAACCATTTGAAAGACCTTTGATGAATTGAACCCCATCATCATCACCTTGGTGCTCACACCTTGCCCCTGTTTCATGGGCAAGAGCATATTTCTAGGTTTAGAAAACACAACTTGGAATCTTTGCTGCAAACCATTTGAACATTTGAGTGGAAAGAATTGAGCATCATCACAATTGAATTACTAGTTTACAATTGAGAACTTGTTTGTGACACAAATTTTGTCAGCTTCAGCATACTGACACATCTTGCACCTTTCTTTCCAACAATGGCTGCCATCAAACGTGTTTCCAGTTTTCTGAGTAATGTCTATTTGTCTTCAAAGGACTAAGGAATTTCCTTCCAGTTTTTGCAGGACCTAAAGAATTGATCTTTTGTCAGTATCTGTATTTGGATTTCATGTGCAGATTCTGGGGAACAATTTGGTGTGGTTTCTGTGCAGGTATGAAATGGAGATGTTTTGCAGAGGATCTTTGTTGTGTGATCTGCTGAGCATGGGTGACATTCAAAAGAATTGATCTTTTTGCCAATATCTGTGTTTGGATATCATGCACAGATTCCAGAAAGAGCAATTTGGTGCAGTTTGTATGCAGATACAAATATGAAGATGTTTTGCAGAGAATCTGTGTTGGGTGATTGATCTGCTGAGCATGAGTAACGTTTGACATCTGGGACCCTGATCATGGATTGCTGCTGCAAATGGCACCTATGTTGTTTTCATCGCATATCCCTTGGGTCTGCCATGCTTTGTTTTGTTATTTTGGCTCCCAGAACTTGTCACCATGACTTGTGCACAAGTAACCATGTGCTGGAGATCTGTGAACAGGGTGAGGCAATCTTTGTCAAGTTGTTTAGTGTTTGGAAGTCCTCTTGGCGCAATGTCTTTTGCCAGTGACTGAAGTGGTGATCCAGAGAGAGTTCATTCACAGGGCAACTGCTCCCTCCTGCAAAGAGCCATAGCAGCAGCTCAAATTCTGCACTGTCCAAACCCATTTTGACCATGACAAACTTGTCCACAAGAAATTTTGGTGTAAGCCATTCCACCAATGAAACCCTTGCATTGAATGACCTCATGATCTCCCCTAGCAGACTCATTCAATTTGCTGCAATTATCCACAATTATCTCAAGATTGATGGCTCTGAATTTGCTCCATGCCCCTGAGCTGACCTGCAGAGCTTTTGATGCAGGTGTTGGTGCCCCCAAACAGCTAAATTCTATTTCTGATTGCAAGCATAAGGGATAAGGAAATGTGCATCAGAGTGGTTCAAATAGCTTGCTTGGAATGGTGGACCTGTCTCAAATCCATCCATGTCAACCTCATGGCTCTGCAGGTATGTACTGTTTCTTGAAGCAGCTGCCAACTCTGCATCTCTAGTCTCTGCTCTTGACATCCCTGCAAACAAAGTAATGTAGTGTTTCTCTCACTGGTAGCAAGGACTCTACCACTATGGTATGACCTAAGGCAACACCAGCTTTGTATTAGTACCAGCCCTGTAGGTATTGAGATTGCAATGAGTTGTCAAGTTTATCCAGCTGATCTATCTAGAGTCATGTGATACTTACTGCTATTCCTAGAAGTTAGCTAATTGAGTTGTTGCTGATTTTTCTCTGTGCATTAATTCATTAAAGGTGTATATAACAGGTTCTTTTGTTCAATAAAATCCATCTCTTTCTCTCATGGTTTAGTGCCAAGTAAAGCACAAGTTGATGCTTAGTACCAGCCTGTATGCTTAGACCAGCAAGTCCTGATTGCCTTGTTTTCTTTGATCAAGTTTTTGTTGTTGCAGACTTTTTACATGGCAGCTGGAGTCCTCAGTCAGTCAACAGGTTATGGGACCACAAGGGTTTGCATTTATCATCACTAAGTTTGTAGGGGAGGTGGAAGTTCAAGATGAAAATGTTATTAGAAGACAAGGAACTTCCTAACATTGTGTTAGGAGTAAAGGTCAAACCAGCAAGAGATTTTGCAGACTTGGAGAAGAGAGATAGGAAGGCAAGGACCTCCATTGTCATGGGGTTGCATGACTCTTTGCTGCATAATGTCATTGGAGCAAAGATATTGAAAGAGACATGGGATTGTTTGCTGAAAGTGTACAAGACAAAGGTCTCGCAAACAAATTGTTCTTGTGATGTCAATTCTTTGCTCACAAATTATGAGTCCCACTAGTAGTATGTTGGAACACATTAGCAAAGTCAAATCTATGGCTCAATAGCTATTGGAGCAAAGGTAGAGAAAAGCGATGTTGTGATGGTATTGTTGTGTAGTTTGCTAGAGTCTTACAACAATTTGATAATATCACTAGAGTCACAGGTAGATGATGATCTCAACATTAAGTTTGTGACAGCAAGACCTCTTCATGAATAATTGGAGGAGGAGGTTGAAGGTTCAAATGATTGAGGGTCAGCTTTGGTTGCATGCACATCTAGGGCTATTAGCAACTTGTCAATGGATCAGAAGCATATTGTCAAAAAGGACAAGAAGAAAGATTTGTGCAACTATTGCAAGAAAACTAGGCATTGGGCAAGGGACTAGAAGAAAAAGGCGAATGACTTGAAAGAAAAGGACCTCACCAAAGAAATGGCTACTATTGTAAAACAAACTTTCTCTGCAACAACGAATGAATTAGAGAACAAAACATGGTACATTGATTCATGAGCATCTCGATATCTCACGTTCTAAAGCTATATTCCCTTTGACTAAATGAACATTCTTCAAAGATCATCTACATGGGCAATAATTTTGTTCAAAAGGCCATTGGAAAGGGAAATGTTCACTTAACCTTGAAAGTGGGAGAGTGTGAAGTTAGAGGTGTCTTGCATGACGTCCTACATGTTCCCAGTCTTGTTAACAACTTTTTTTATGTCAACTAAGTTGTTGCACAAGGTCTAAAAATAGAATTTGAACAAGAAGAGTGTAGTATTAAAAATGATGTTGGAGAAATTCTTGTGAGAGAGTTAAAAGAAAATAGGTCATACATTTTGTTATGTTCACCTATAGTAGCTGGTGAAAGTGTTCAAGTTCTTCAAGAGAGGGAGAGTTTATAGTTTGGCATGAGAGATTTGGTCATTAAGGGAGCAAAATTTGAGGCTTTTCATGTAAAAAAAACCTAGTCATTGGAATGAATGCTAGGACTAACATCGACTTGACTTTCACATAGGTTGCATTAATGGCAAATGATGTAGAAATCCCTTCCAAAGAGGAGACCACAAGAAATTGCACAAAGCTCCTTTGAAGTTAAACACAAATTTGTGTGGTTTGATGAAAACAACTTTAATGGGATGGGTTCAATTTTTTCATGACTTTCACTAATAATAAAACCAGCATGGTGTGGAGCTAGTTTGTAAAGAAAAATCAAAATATTTGTTAATCTTCAAGGATTTCCAAGCCATGGTGGAAAACTACTTAGGAAAGAAAATCAAATGCATTCAAAAGGATAATGGCAATGAGTTCCTTTTTTTAAGCTTTCAAGGGCTATTGCAAAGCAAAACACATTCAACAGCAATTCACTACATCATATAGCTTGTAATCTAATGGTGTTGTGGAGTGGCTCAATTGAACTTTGGTTGAGATGGTCAAGTGTATACTTCACAACAAAGGTCATGTAGCTTACTACTTGTGGGGTCACAACCATTGTTGTATTGGTATATAAGTCATACCATGGTATGTAATATGGTAAGAGTATGGATATGTCGTACTTGTATAGCATGGTATGATCCCACCCACATACTTAGAATTTATCCATATTGTTCCAAATAAGTTAGTTGAACTTACTATGGTTGCTACTTGACTTGACTAATTGTTCATTTTGCAAAATCATGATTTTTACTAGTATTCCCATTCTTGGGATTTCGTTATCCCTAGTAAGAGGAAGAAGCTTCATAATGATACTTCACATAATGCTTCAATTTAGTGGAAGTAATGGAAGTAGTGGGAATGATTTGGAATTAATTGTTTTTCTAGTTCTTGAATTTTCAAGTACATTGTTGCTTTGTATTTCAAATATGTGTTTGCTTTTTAGTTTGTAAACATTTTTGTGCTTGCTCAAGACGTTTTTTTGCAATTCTACTTATGTTTTTCCTACAGCACGTTCAAATCAAATTGGAGGCATGGGCACTATAATTTGTGTAAATGATGATGAGCTTGGTTGTTTTGGGCATGTTGGTGAGGATGTACATGAATGACAATAGAATCTATGCATGACATTGCAAAAATAATAGACCCCACAACATAGCTAATTGAAAAAAATGTTGTTGTTGAGGAGGATGCTCAATGGCAAGTCCAATCATTACAACTCCAAGCATGTGTTCCAAGTAGCTTGACTTGGGCCATCATTCATGTCGTTACAGAAACCTTGAACTTGGTGGTCCAACAGTGTGTTTTAAACCAAACATGAGGTTATTGGTTGTTGTTTAATGCTTTGGTTATAGCAATGAAAATTTCTGTGAAGTTATGAGGGGAGAATAAACAAAATGCAATTGTGACACTACCTTTACAATGTGGTGACTTTGATAGCAAACTTGAAATTCTTTATGCAAGAATATTGGCTACATAAGTTGTGGTAGTTTTAGTTCCATCTTTTGATTTTGTTGTTCATTTCAACTCTAGCAAGGCTCATAACATGATGGCAATAATGCTAGACCCTCGTTTCAAAGGGTTTTAATGTTTAATTGAGTATGTTGGTCGGGAAAGAACAAAACAGATGGTAGATGAATATGACAACAAAATTATGATTCCATTATTGTTGAGAGTTTCAAAGATTTTCACTCTAGGAAGGACAACACAAGTTCCTAAAGTTGTGCCAATTGTTAATGATGGTGAACCTTGTTTGGTGCTCATGCTTTCACAAAAAAACTAGTAAAGGCATGTTCATCTTTGAATTGTCTTTGTTTCGTTGCTTTTTGGTGTTTCCAGAAGAAGTTTTATTGCCTTTGAAATGGTGGAAAGAACGAGAAGCCGGATCCCCTATTGTAGGGTTTCTTGCTAAACAATTCTTGGCCATTTTGGGTTTTAAAATCTAAACTAAAAGAATTTTCAACCTCGCTAGAATTTTAATTGGTTTGAGGCATTGTAGATTCAAATTATTTAATCTTGATAGTGATGATTTATAAGAATTGGCCTTCGAATGTTAGATCATATTGTTCTCCTTTCACAAAAAAAAATGTTACAATTTTTTTCACTCGATCATCAAAGTTGTTGGAGGAATGTGAGGGTGAGATAGAAGACATCGATTTTTTCAATGAAGACTAAGCTTCATCATGTCTTGGGGCAAAACCAAGTCCATTGAATTTTGGAAAAGAAAGGAAAGTATTAATATGGAATAGATGGAAAACAATGATTTCATGTATGCATTAACTTTTGCTTATGAAATTGAACTTAGTCCTTGTCTAGCTAAGTTGTGTGAATGAATTGTTTTATATGTCTTGATGTATGCATGGACTATTGCTAGCAATAGCATTCAAATTTGTGGCGATGGGGGATTGAGATGTTTTGGTTCTTAATAGATAAATCTCTAATAACAATACTAAAACACCAAGACCACATTATGCATTGAACTTGCGGTGTGAATATATAAGAATAATTTGAATTTTGGACATGTTTGATGAGTTTGTAAGCATGATATGTGTGCTGATGTGTGGCACATAAAGAATATGAAATGGTCTTAATCTCTCAATTTTCCTTTGGACCCCATCATAATTTTCCAAGATGGTAGCCTATACATTTTGAGAACTTGTTAGACATTTGATTTCACATCCATCTTCTTTCATTTTTTTATTACAGTTTGTTAATTTCATTTTGTACATACATGTTGAGCTCCGTCATGGCAATGAGAAGCTAAACAAGCCCATGAGAGGTGTCAAGGACAATGGAATCAATAGAGATGTGCCAAAAGGGTTCATCATCATGCAAAAAATCAATGTAAAGTAGCCAAGCCTACAACCTATGATTCCCATCCCACACAAAAAACATGCACTTGGAAAAAGACTTAAGGTTAGGATTAACAACAAGAAAAACTCAAATCTTTCATTCTCAAACATCCAATGTTGATTCCAAGAAAACATGTGTTGTTCTTGGAATTCCTCTTGCCCCTTCCAATTGAAAGGTGAAACATAATTTTTTTTGTCCCCTCCTTAATAGCCAATTTGGAACACTTGCTCCATTTTGAGGATGTCAATTTTGGGAGCAGGATGAACAACCGGCATCATTCGGCACAAGGGAATAGCCACCGGGCTTTGTTCTTCAACACCATCTTGTGTTTGTCAAGGACTTCAGAGTTGTTAAACTTGGTATGGTTCTCAATGGCTTGAATAGTCCTACCAAAGGACAAGGAGCTTGCATATGGCACCACTTGAGAAATCTACAAAAAAATTCAAAATGTTTCAAATTCACAAAAAAACTATGAAAGCAATTTAGAATTTTGCAAACAAAAGTGTAGGTCCAATGCACCCAAGACCTCATGCGTCTCCATAATCCTTGTGATGGAAATATCTCTGCAAGATATGTCTTACAAACGTAGACACAAGAAAGTTCAAGATTTTTTCCTAAAAAAAAAGTTGAACTTAGAAAGTTTAGCTAAGGAAAAAAAGGGAGCCAAGCATCCAAGGTTTTCTCTAGGCTTTAGCTCAATTCCTTGAGCTCCTTCTAAGCTTCTCTCGGCACCAAGAGAAGTTTTCCAAGAGCAAGAAAAAAAGTAGTTGAGCTAGAACTTGGACCCAATTCCAAATTGGGAGTTGGGCCCAAGCTTGGCATATTATGTTTGTTCCATTTGAACTTTTCTCAATGCTAGGAGAAGTTCGGATGGAGCACAAACAAAAAAACAAAAAGAAAGATGGAACAAAAAGGAAAAAGAAAAGCTTGGATGGAGCTTGAATTGGGAGTTGGCCTAAACTAAGGTTTTTTGGCTCCATTTTAGCTTCTATCAGCACCAAAAGAAGCTTGGATGGAACAAAAAGAAAAAAGGCTAAGCTTGGGCTTGGGTCCCAATTCGGAGCCAGGCCTAAGTTTGGCTTTCTTTTTTTTCCCCATTTGAGCTTCTCTCGGTGCCAATAGAAGCTTGGATGGGGCAAAAAAATTGTCAAGCTTGGGCCCAACTCCGAGTTTGGAGCCACACCCAAGGTTGACCATTTTTTGTTCAATTGAAGTTTTTTTCAATGTTGGGCAAAACTCGGATTGAGTAAAAAAAATTTCAAAGCTAAACTAGAATTTGGCTCTTGTTTTTTTTTGCTACAGCTGAATTTTTTTCATTGTCGAAAAAAGTTCGACTATAGTAAAAAAAAAGGAATTGGGCTCCTTTTTTTACTACATTTGAGCTTTTTTCGATGATGAGTTAAAGGTAGAAATCGAAGTCGAATTAAAGTTAGAACTAGAACTAGAAATCAAAGCCGAACTAAAGCTAGAGCTAGAGCTAAAAATTGAAGCCAAGCTAAAGCTAGAGCTATAGCTAAAAATTGAAGCCAAGCTAAAGTTAGATTTTTTTTTTTTTTTTTGGCTGATTTTGCCATCGCCTTAGAATCCAAGCTCAAGCTTGGGTTTGAGCTCAAGTTTTTGTGAGCTCAAATCCAAGCTTGAGCTCAAATTTTTCTAAAGATGAAAACTTGAAAACAAAGCAAGGTTGGAGTTCCAAGTTCTTACCTTGAACGTGTTGCTCTCCTCTTGAGGTGTGTTGAAAGCTCTTGGGGTTTCCAAGCCTTCTCCTTCTTCATGCACAAAGAAATATTTTTCTAAGAATGACCATTTATATACATGTGTGGTCTGAAACCTTAATTATTTGTTTGATGAAACCCTAAAAAAAGGTAAACAATTTGTTTATAAAGGTGTTACTGCACTCACAAATATGAACTAAAGCAAGAACTTTATACTTTTTGGGCTTTGACTGATTAGTTCAATCAAAACTGAATTATGTACGAAACTAAGGAACTAATTGAAACCTTGCTTGAAAAAATTAAATTTTTTTAGTTATGCTTTGAATTCCTCCAATTGAATTCTACAAATATTGAGCTGTTTGGAACTATCCAACCTTCACAAATGTAATCACAAATTGATGTATAAACATTATTAGACTGATCTATGAAAAAACCTTAAACCCTAAACTGTGAACACAATTTTTGTTAAGCAGAAGTTCATTTTTTAAATGTAATTATGTTAACACTTATTGAAGGATGAGGACTTGTGTCTTGTGTGTTGTTGTCGTCATCCTTTTAATCTTCGCCATAGCCCACCTCTACCTCCTTCTTTGATGATAATAGTGCACTAATTATAATTCATGAAATCTTTTCAGTTAATGTACTTTCATTGACTTTGCAATGTAGTTGGGCCTATGATGCAAAAATCTTACCTCTAATGATTCCTTCCTCCCTTGAGAAAAATCAAGCTCCTTTCCTCTTCCTGATACTTCTATCTCCTTCATAGTTGCATAAAAAATGTATTAGAAGATATGAAAGTTGCTAAAATACAACACAACACATCTTCGTTCCACTCTAAGAAAAGATATGGCACCTCTTGTCTAGGAACTTGCAAGGTGCATCTCCCTATTTTCCTCAATACCATTGTTAGCTTTCATTGTTTCGTTTTGATATGAGTCCACTTGTTATCGTGCCTTCTTCTACTCCTATGTTGGGCTATGGTTAGAAGTTTGCTAGCCCTCAACATCTGAAAAATGTTACATTTGCATCCACTTTGTGCCTTTATACTTTCTATTCTAAAGGATGTAATCATTTTTTCGACTTTTCCTACATCCATCTTGTACCCATGACCGTTCAACTAATGTATAGCTAACAATTACTTATTCAAATTGGTTTTTTGTGTGTTAGGACAACTCATTATTCAATGTGTCTATTAGGCCTGATGCCAATCATTAAATGGATTATGTAATAATTATTAACAGTTTGTTATTGTCCTTGCTTATAGGAAATTTTGACAATTCAATATTATTCCGCCTCCATTTAATTACATTACAAACACTTGGTAATGGATGTTTTGGATAGTAAAGATGAAATTCCAAGAATCAATCATCTACACTTCCATTTAACTCATTAAGATAACAATGGTGAAGAATTATTGCTTATCAAATTACACTATCAAAATGACCAAATGTTTTTAACTACTAACCTAAGAAACATTTTTTTGAAAATGTTTAATGAATTTATATACATACCTTCACCTTGTTTGTTTCATGTTAACAATAACACCAAAAATTTATGAACATACTCCTAAGTATTTGTGAAGTCTTGATTGGTCATAGTTAGTTATTCCCTGAAGAATAATTGCATGTTCAACCTAACATGTACTTGTACTTGCTTGAATAAGTTGGCGGTGTTGTTATATCATTAATTGGGCTTAATGTTGACTAACATGCGAACCCCATGCCACCAAAATCCAATCACTTATGCAGGATTTGTTTGTTTGCTTGATTTGATATGACACTCTAGAAGGACTAGTTGGATTCTTTTGTTGCTAGTTAATGTTATGGTTCCACATTGTTAGATTTTTCATATATTGAAAATCCAACCTTCGGTTTTTGTTATTCTACTAATTATTGGATATCCTTTAGTTTTATGGTAAGTCGGTTTATTCATTCCTTATTGTTTATTTTTAACCACACAAGCTCTTTTTCCAATAGGAATTTAATGGTTTTTACCTGTGGAATCCCATATTTCTATAATTTTCATCATAATCCAATCTATGGTATTCTTGGCCTTCGTCCTTTATTTTGTGATGGTTCATGGCTCAATCATGCACCCCCATATAAGGGCAAATGATAAACAATAATACAAAATGAATTGGCTTGTAATCTAGCTTAAATGTAGGTTCTCCATGCTTCCAATCCTAGTTCATGCCAATTATGTTCTTTGTTAATTTGATTCAAATTTGTATTGGACTATGTTTAAATACCTTGGGACCATTCCTATGCCTTCACCAATGGGAATATATGATTCCATTGGACCATGGTTTAGGCTTGGGACAATGGTATATAATGGCCACTATCTAGTATGTATAAAAGGTCTAATAATTTGAAATTTTGTTGGAAATTACACCCATTAATTTTAGACACACACCACCATCTAATTTTCGATTGAATTGGGATCAATGTTTTGAGTTCTTACAAGCAAAAAAATTATAATTTATTTTCTCCAGTTCGTTTCTATTTCCCAACACGAATATGTGATTGCAATTCAATTATTAGGATTATCCAAGGACAGATTGATCAACAACAATGTATTGCTCCAAGATATAGGTCTTCACATAAATTTACAACACCCCTAATTCTCTAGTTTCATTATTGTTGTTATGTTCACTATTTTTTTTGCATATTTATTTAACTTTTCAATTTTCCCTTGCTTTCATGTTAGGTTTGTTGTATGCTTTGTATTGGTATTTTTCATTTCCCTTTTTGCCACCAGTTTTATTCTTATTGTTGCATTGTTAACTATATCGTTCAAATTTATGTGAGGGGAAAAATACATGCGTTTTGCCAATATATGTCTCCTTATTCCATTCACATTGTTGTCTTTCATTGGAGATTGTTATTCATCCTTGCATTTTGCTAATAATACAATTCTATATTTCTATCTTTCACATTGGATTCTTGATCTCTAATTCATTTTTCCCTTAAATTGAGTTCCTAATGCAACAACGTTTTTTGTTGTCCACTTGTGAAACTACTGTTAGATTTATCTCATTGATTGCCTTCTCTTTTAATATCGATGGCTACTTTTAATGTTTTAGGGAAACCAAATCTTACCATCTTGGTTTTTGATTCTGGAGTTGTCCAAATGATTAAAAATGTCTTTTGTGTAATGTTTTTTTTTTGACAAGGATCTATGCATGTTTATAAATATGTTTCTTACATGGATGATAACTTTTTTTTAAGTTCTATTTACCAAGTTTCGGATGTGAACCCTAGAAAGATGTTTTGGTCTATTACCAATGGTAGGTATCAAATCATTGGTGAGAACATGCTTAACAATCTTCAAGATAATGTTGTTGTCGCAACCCTACTTTGAAAAGAATGTGACGATGAAACTCACACTCCCAAAATTGGGACTTGGGAGTCCTCTGGGACTCCCAAAACTTTAGAGTTTGATTGCAGGGGCCAAAACACCTTGCATTGGGGTGTTTTTTATATCATTGGAAAGCTATCAAAGTGTAGATGTTGAAAATGGGCTCGCATGGGCCATTTGGACATTTGCGACACAAGTTATGGCAAAAAGAAGGGCCAAGAGTCAAACTGGCAGTTTGACTCCCGACCACTAAAAGTCAAGAATCGACCCGACCCTAATGCGTGCAGGTGGAGTGCGATACACTATTGGAAATATCTCGAGGAGAGCTACAAGTTTGCTTCAGACCTCATCCTAATTGAAGGTCTGAACAAAGAGTTATGACCTCGCAAAGTCCCGAAAGTCCAAATCGGGACAATTTTGGGACTCCTCTTTGGGAGTCCCGGGACAAAAAGCCATTCGGATGTGGGTGCCATGAAGAGGCACAAAGTATATTATATGGGGGAAGGTGGTGGCTTCCCCGAGTCCGGGCCATGGTGAGTCTTATGAGTCCAGAGTTGCCCGTGGCTTGTCCTAGCACTAAAGGTGCTCCAAAAAGTGAACTAACCAACTTGTTGGGTGGTTTGATGCAAGTTTGAGTAAGTAACTAAAGCTTGTCACTCATCCTAGTCCTATCCCAGAGCTTCAGCATGCCCCTCTACCCCTTCTAGTGCTGAGAGCTAGAAGCATGCCCCGAGTTCTTCACAATTTTGTTATGTGAGTAACTTCGACCCATCTTGGGTCTAATTAAAAACTTGGGAGCGTGTCAATTGTAACACTAGGCACAACTACATCAGTGGCTAACATTGTTGCAAGTGGCATTTTAATGAAGAAAAACCCATTGTGGTTTCTCACGACTCGAAATTTTATGTTTCGATTATAAAGTCATCATTTATCGATTTTTTGTGATTCTTTTGACGAAGAAGGCCCTTCCCCTCCCAATGTTATCATCCCTATCTTTGTTAATTCATGAATTAACGAAAAGCAAGCTTTCCAAATGGAAGCGCCGCATGTGAATTCACAAGCTAACAAATAACAACCTTTGCGAATGGAAGTGTCGTTCATGAATTCGCAAGCTTACGAGGTGCAACCTTTGTGGATGGAATTGCCATAAATGGCTGCTTTCTCCAACATTATTGATTTGCTAAAGGTGATGTCTTTGACTCTGCACATTTATTCTGAATTGAAATCCCTAAATTACGAGGCAATCATAATTGAATTTGTGAATTATTTTCCCACAAAATCAATGGTAACATATTATTTGAGCTTTGTCCTATTTGACATCCATTGGGACAATCCGGACAACTATAAGGTATGGATAGAAAGGTCAATGGTCATACTTGGTGCAAGTTACAAATTAGTAACATTAAAAATTCATTTGGATTGGGTTTCAAAACAACGAAATGCCTTGGACATTTGTGTTGTCAAAATGATTCTTATCCTTTATTTCAATGTTTTTATGTGCGAAATGAAGTTTCTTGGCAAGGGGATAGTTTGCAACTTCTAATATCTAAGCAATGTTTTGCGAAATTCCTAATTTGTACCATCAATTGTAAGTTTTACAATTTTTTCCCACATGTTTATAAACTTGCAGTTGCATAATGTATTATGTTGTTCACAAATTTCCAAATCTTTCAAGAGCTCCAATCCACTTGGGCACCCATGCCCATCCGAATATAGACGGCAAGTGTAGACAATCTTTTCAAGAGATGAAAAACATGGTTGTAGATGAGGTCTATCACATGCCAATTGCTATTATTTCATCCATTGTTTTATCTATGAGTAAGACATTTTTTTCTCGTCACTTGTTCAACAAGGATGGAAGAGGTCCTATGGAGCTTTTCAAAAGTGAAAAATTAGATCAAATGTTGTTAAAGTTTGCTCCTTTGTGCTCCCCTAGCATACACAATCTCATTGCTTCACTGAAACATTGTCCAAATAACTTCGGCTCCATTGATTGTATCATAAAATTGAAAGCATGTCTAGTTATGATTATATTTAAAATAGTTGTTTTCCTAATCAACAAGTAGGGCAGAAGGTTTATTTGTCCAAGATGTCTATCGATGGAGCTGCATCCATATTTGATTTAGTCTAATGAATGCAACCGGATGATGCTTTGCAAAATCCGTGGATAATATTTAATCATGTAAAGCGTGTTCAAGGATGGATGACCATGGCCTGTCATGTTTACAACCTAGTCTATTGTGAGGTCATGACAATTACATTCTATGACATGTAATTTGAGGATGCAAAAGCTCACTGCATTCTATGGAGGAAGTTGAACGCAGTTGTTGAAAAGAAAAGGTTAGATACATTTGTTTTCAAGGGGTTCATGGTGGATGGTGCACAAGTAAATTAGAATGTTGTTCAAATTGTTTATGGGACTAGAAATCCTATAATGAAGATGGTTGACAAATAGCAAACCTTTTTTTTCCATTGGACTTAATCTTTGGACAAACACACTAAGCAGCTGATCACACTAAAGTTTCATGATCGACACAAAGCCCTCTATTATGAGTACAAAAAAACCACATCCTTGGAGGAAGCTGACTTTTGATATGCTACTTTTGGTCTTGGTGGTATTCGTATAGAGCTACAAACGGGGGCACCATTCATGAGGTTAACAATTGGCTTAGTTTTTGACACTTTTGTGTGTGACAATGGGGGGCTTCATGTTAGATGTAAGTCCTTCCCAATTACTTTGTTCAAATTTTATTTTCCATTTGTCCTTCTTGAGTTCTAACTTCATTCCTTTTAGATGTTTGTAGAAATTTTCTTTGGAGGAGGAAGTTGATATGCCGAGTTATAATTTATCTAAAATAATCCATAACATTTGGCTGTAATAATATGGCAAGAAAGGTCCTTGCCTCTTTGTTGTAATGTTTGACAATTACATGTGACCATTGAGGTAGTTTTCATTATATTATGCCTTCTTACAAGGAGGTGCATTTAGGATCAATCCGGACAAGAATGAATTGCACTTACATAGGGCCAATCCATTTAGGGACCCAACCCAAATTGCTATTGCAATTGCCAAGTACACCTCAAGTTATGGTATTTCTACTAGAATACCGCACTTGGAAGGTGAGGAAATTTTTGGATCAACCAAACACAAGGCAGACCTTCCATTTGGGTCAAAAGTAGATTCACACTAACATGATTGAGTGAATTTTTTCTCATCTGAAAATGGCCAATGCAATGGCTCCAATCAACCAATCGTCAATTATAGATGTGGGAAAGGGCAATGACACTAATCTTGTTGTCACCCACAATGGTGTGGAGGTCCTTGAATGCCTCTATGGGGATGGCATTTGGCAAATGGAACGTTGTCCTTTGAAGTCAAGCAATCGTTGTTAGATATTGCCAAAAGACATTAAACATTATTGCAAAACCAAAATCATTCCATAACAAACAAGTCATGTTATTCCTACTCTGTGTTATGTTAGTTCTTCGTTTGCAACCCAAGGTGTATCATTGAGCTACATAAGTTTTGATTTTGTCATGATGACCTTATGCGTTGTGTGGGAGGGACAAGCAAGAAATATGCACTCAATATGCCAACCTTGCTTTCCTTATGGCATGCGCAAAAAGGGACAAATCTCATTCAAATTGAAGTGGTGGCATTAGAGGAAGCCAGTTTCTTGCTTTTGGAAAAGCCAAAATGTCCTTTCGTTAATCCGATTGGGGACAACACATCTGCATGCATGAAGTAGCCTCCCGGATGTGCCCTTTGGAATCTCTTTGGCGATGATAATTCTACCCCTACTTATAAGCCATTGGATCCATATGCTTGGCCAAAATCAAGGAATGGGAAGAAGATACATCGTCTCGACACTTTCAAACTATCCATTTTGTGAGAAATCAAGTGGGAGGTGGGACGAACTCTTGAAGCCACATTATTAACTCCCTTAAACATTCCTCCTCCGTGATATGGACAAATTTATCACCTCCTTTCAGGACTATTAGAAAATTGTAAGTAATATGAAATAACGATTAGTGATTACCTGGCTTGCAGTTGCATGGATTTTTTTTCCATGATGGTTTCATCCTTGGGCAAGTGGTGGCCATGGGTGCCCTATAAGAACTTGTATTACATCTTGCAATATGTCACGTATTTTGGGAGCAAAGAACCATTCATCTACTATCCACCCTGGAACTGGAATTAGGTTCATAGATTATTAGATCGTACTAAAGTCTTGGAGGTAAATTAGGTTACAAAGTCATTAAATTGTTGTTAAATAAGACTATTATGGTTTCTATTCTTTTGGAATTTAATATGCTACATAAATGAAAATTAACTTTAGCATGATGTGTGTAATGCACTATTCATTAATTTCTCAAACAGTTTTCCATTCCATCATTATGTGGATTTCCTACCCTTGACTTACTATGTGACTTGACTTAACTTACACAAGTTATTATTTCACCCTTTTACATTGTAATGTAACTCCTTCGAGTTTCGCCTTTGATACCTTTTTTTTCAGATGGAATTGGACATGAAAAATTATGTGAATAAAGTAATTTCCATTCATCATAACTATTTTGGAATTACTTTCATCCATACATTCAACCAACCATAAGTTTCATCCAAATAATTCGTCTATTTCTAATCATCATCCAAAAGTTCATTCATGTTCCACATTCATCCAAATATTTCATCTTTCTGTAACTTTCATCCATGTAAATTTATTTTTCATTTGACATAATTGTTTTGGAATTAGTTCCATCCATACATTTCAACCTATCAAAATTTTCATGCAAATTGTTCATCAACTTATATTTGTCATCCAAAAAGTTCATTGATGTTCAACTTTCATCCAAATTTTTCATCCATTTGTGACTTTCATCCATGTACATGTGGAAAAATATTTCCACATCATACTTATGTAGTATATGGATATTTTAAAAATATTATGTACATCATCATAATATTCCAAAAATATCCATTCCTGCTCGTAAGTTCAGGGTCACAGGCTCATGTTCACGTGTTCATTTCGTAACGTCGTTGGGTTGGGTGGAAAGTTCATTATAATTCGATGTTTTTATCATCTTTATTCTCCAACATGGTATCAGAGCATGGTCGCTTTCGAAGGCCAAAAGGATTAAAGTTTTCTTCTACAATTTTTGAAAACTTTGAATCATTAGATGTGTTTTGTTTTTCTAACATTTTGCTCAAAGTTTCAAAGCTCTAGGTGTTTTTTTTTTGGAGCATTTTGCTAAAAGTTTTCAAAGCTCTAAGTGTTTTGTTTTTTTAACATTTTGCTAAAAGTTTCAAAGTTTTAAGTGTTTTGTTTTTTGCCATTGTTTTATTCATAATCATAGCGTCCATTTTTTATGCTCAAAGTATTGAAAAGTTGAATGGCAATAAATTTCATACATGGAAAATGAAGATGGAATTTTTCTTGCATGAGATGGATTTGTGGGAAATCGCCTCAAGAAAATTATTGTCACTAGAAGTTGAATTTGGAAAAATTGTTCTTGAAGGAAGCATGAACACTACTTATTCATGAACCAAGACAAAATTGACTTGTATACATTCTCCTAAATGTTGTTGATTCTCTATTGCATCATGTAACACGTGTAAAAACTACAAAAGATGCATTGGACAATCTTTGCGCAACATTAATTTGAAAAAAAACATGTTGGCAACAAATTACAATTATGTCAAGAGGTTTATAATCTCCAAATGGAGGAAGGCACCTCAATGCAAGCTCATATTGACAAGCTTTGGATGATTATAGATCAATTAACAAACATTGATCATTAAGTTTATAATGAAGATTTTGCATTCATAGTTTTAAGGAGTTTACCATTGTTTTTTCATACCCTTGTGGTTTCACTTAGTATTTGCATTGGTCAATTGTTTATGGAGTTAGTATGTGGACAATTGTAATAAGAAGAATTACAATGTAAATGAAAAGTGCAATTTAACCATGGTATAAGACATGAAGCACTAATCGTTGAAAGTGTCTTTGGGAAGTTCAAAAGGTTGTAGATTAGAAGAAATTCAAGAATGAAAAATAGAAGAAAAAAGGAACTTGCACAACTGTGGCAACAAAGGTCATTTTGCAATCTATAATGTCACAAGAAAAATGAATTAAAAGAACAAATTCAAAGGTCTTTCATAATTAGCCACAATAAACAAAATTGTTCTTGTACTACTTTATCTATTTCTGCAACTTACAAGGGTGCATGATTTGTTGATTATAAGATTCACAACATCTGGCATTTTAAAAGGAAGGATCTATAACCTTTCAAGAGCTTACTTTAAGTAACAAAATATATCTTGGAGACAATAGTACACTTGATGTATATGGGAAAAACATTATTGTCTTCAACTTACCAAATGAGATTTCCAAATGTATTAGAGATGTGTTGTATGTTCCAAAGTTGACACAGAATCTATTATCAATTCGTCAATTAACAAAACAAAGTTCAAAATGAAATTTGAAACCACCAAATGTTGATTGAAATTTTTTTATTCAAACAAGGTAATCGCATGCTAAAGATGTTCAAAAAGGAATATTATATATATGTTAATTGGAGTTGTTCAATCCTTGGTTGTATAATGTAGCACCAAGATTAAGAGAAATGACTTGTGACATTAGAAATTTGGGCATGTCTCTATGTAGGCTTTAACAACCATGGACAAAAATAACCTTGTTGAAGGCAATGGAGATCATGAGTTGAATTTCTTTAATAGATGTGTATATGGTAAACACCATCATACCCTAAGCATTTCCTTTGAATGATGTTTTTCATGCAAAGGAAATTCTTGGGCTTATGCACATAGACCTATGTGGTTCCATGGCAATAACATCTCATGGAGTGGCATAATGTTTTTAAACATTTGTTAATGATTTCTCTAAAAAACATTTTTTTATACCATGACTTGACTAAATTTGGTGTGTTTAACAAGCTTAAGGTTTTCAAAAACTTGGCAGGAAATCAAACTAGAAGTAAGATCAAGGCAATGAAATGTGTTAGAGGTTAAGAATGTAATTAAAAAAAATTCAACGCAATTTACAAGGAGAATGGCATTGTGAAGCAAACAACCACTCCATACACACCATAACATAATGGTGTAACTAAAAGGAATAATCGAACACTGGTTTAAAATGTGCAATATATGTTGCAAAATATGAATTATTAGATCATATATTCTAGGCAAAATAAATGGCAACTGTAATACATATCTAGAATCGAATCCTTACCAAAAAACATTTTAGCATGACACAAACGAGGTTTAATGTGGATATAAATCTTCCATAAGTCATTTGCATGTTTTTAGCTATGTTACATTTGTTCATGTGCCAAAAGAAACAAGGACAAAATTGGATTCCAAAGGAGTCAAATGCATATTCATTGACTATTATGAAGAGACTAAGGGGTAAAAATTGTACAACCTTATAAACCAATATGTTATCATTAGTCGTGATGTTATCTTTGATGGATCCAAAAACTTTAATGAGGAAATAATGGTTTCAAGGTTAGATTTTATATTAGGATAAGCAGTTCTAAATCAATAACTAGAAATGAAAGGTGAAATAATTCCTCAATCGATGTTAAAAAATTTAATAATGGTCGACAAAGACATGAATCTTTCATGTGTTTTTTCTATTGATGTTGATGAACCCCATTCTTTGGTGGAGGCTTTGAATAACAAAGATTCATAACATTGGAAAAAAACCATGGATCTTGAATTTTAGTCTTTATGAGACAATAAAACTTGGATGTTTATTCTTCTTCCATCTAATTATAAACCAATGAGTTGTTGTAAATGGATCGCCAAAATCAAATATAATGTCGATGGTTCTATGGCAAAGCATAAAGCTTATTTGGTAGCCGACAAATTTACATAAGTTGAAAGTACATTGATTTTAATGAAACCTTTTATCTTGTTGCATGAATGGAATCAATTTGAATTGTATTTGTAATTGCAACCATTGAAGATTTCAAAGTGCATCAAGTGGATGTTAAAACTGTCATTTTGAATGGAGATATTTCAGAAATATATATATATATATATATATGCAACAACTAGAAGGCTTTATGGTCAGTGATATGGAAAATATGGTATGTACGGTTAGGGTGTGCTTGAGTGTCTCAAAAATGATAAAGGTATTGCAATCTTTCAATATTTTAAAAGACCACAACATTTTAAAACCTTTCCACCTATACATACAAATTACATAATTAATATGTGTCAAGCTCATAAAACATTCAAACCACATGACTTGTGACAATTTTCTACCCATTTTGCAATCAAATCTATAGAAAATTTTGATATTTGGTGAAAATAAGTCATATTTTTTGCGTATTTTGAAAGTCTAGGACCCACTTGTAAACCATATGACTACAACCTTTGAAAGGAATAATTTTAAATATACAAATAGATAGGGCATTAAAATAGATCATGTTAAATACACTAAGAGGTGATTTTTGTCCATTCACACAAAAAATCAAAGTATTTGTTACGTGGACAACAAATTGTTGATTTTTAGCATGCTCCTAACAATATAGGAGTTCATCAATATATGTAATTGGGCCAATAAGGTATTAAAAAAATGCATTTTAAAATAAATATAAACTTACTATAGTTTTTTTCTTATACAAATGGTTATACTATAATAATTTTACATGCATAAAAAATATTTGCTATACAAGACAAGTATTTTGGTGTCTATACACTACCACCAAAATACAATTTATATTCATATCCATGGAAATATTTTCACATTTTTTTAATGTGTTTATTCAATATTACAAATTTGTAATTTTAAATTTGTATTATCACACATTTAACATTACCTTAGGTGGTATTTTGTACCAAAAATTGCCCAAAAAACTACAAAGGATGGTATTTTTGAAACACTTAAGCAAACCGATACCTTATAAACTTTAAAAATCCTTGTATGGTTTGAAGCAATTTCCTTATGAATGAAACCACAAGATTAATGCATATTTCTTATCTCAAAAGTTTGAAAGGAGTTTTGTTGACCATAATATTTATTTTAAGAAGACCCAAAAAAAACTCTATGTGATCATAGCTTTGCATGTTGATGATTTGATTTTGACCTGTAAATGATGTGAACTTGAAAGCATTGTGGGCTATCCCATATAAAATGCTATTGGAAGTCTCATGTATACAATGGTATGCTCAAGATTTAATATTACACACATAGTGGGGCTTGTTAAACAATTTATGGGTAATCTTGGGCAATCACATTAGATTGTAATGAAAAATATTTTTTGTTATGTAAAAGGCATAATTTGGACTTTAGTTTGTGCTTTAGAAAAAACATCAAAAATATTATTATGGGAAAGGTGCATTCTAACGAAGATGTTAATCGTAGCCAAAGCCAAACGTGTTTCAAAAGGAAAATAAACCATAGCTAGGGCCATGCATGTTTTGATGAAAATGTAAATCGTAACCAACGTTTGGAAAGGAACACAAGGCACCAAATACATTCTGATGGAAATGTAAACCATGGTCGGGGTTAGGTAGATTTTGATAGGAATGTAAATCATAGTTAACACTAAGTTTGTTTTGAAAGAAACATAAGCCATAGCCAAGGTTCCAACAAGAACATGAAAGGTCAAGTGCATTATGAAAAGAACATTTACCATAGTTAATTAATTGATAAAAACAATATGGGTCAAGTGCACTCCGAAAGGAATGTCTACCAAAGTCAATGTTCCAATACTGGGGATTATCATATTATTTATGGAAGTACACAAATGTGTGCTTATTGTGATGTAGATTGGGCTAGTAATATAAATGACTACAAATCCACATCAAGTTATGGTTTTATATTGGGAAATGGTGCCATTAACTAAAATAGTAAGAAGGAAATTTTATATTGCCATGTAGTCAACAAAAGATGAATGTACAACAACTTCACAAGCAATAAGGCAAGCAATGTGACTTTCATCACTTTTTGGAAGCATTGGTGTTCCATAGATGAAACCCATTGTCATATACGAGAACAATCAAAATTGTTTATTTTTATCAAAAAACTCAATCTTTCATTTTGCATGAAGCATATTGAAATTCATCATCATTTAGTGCAAAAAAAGTTGATTTAAAGACTTTATTAAGTTGGTGTATTGCAACACAAAAAATGTGTTTGTAGATATTTTGATCAAAGGACTTTTTGTTAATAAGTATGAATATTTTTGACACTTTATGAGGGTGGTTAAATGTGTAACTTGATAGCTCGTTGAGTGGGAGGTTAAATATCAACTTTCTACCAAATTATTTAAGTTACTTTTACCAAATTATAATCACTTGAGATATTTGTGTTAGATGCACATATTTTTGAGATTATGAAATATGTTAGGTAAGTTTATTTAAATATCTCTACTTAAGTTTTACTAGAAAATATTTCAGTGCATGTGATGATTCACTCCAATGAGAGGAAGGTGCCATCTACATGATATGATGGCCTTGTGCATGTGCATGGCCTACATTTCTAGGGCAAGTAACATTTGCATGGGGTGTTCACCTCCTATTTGAGAGAAGCCTAGACCTTGGGGATGAATCACAGGTTTGTAACATCTTTGTGATCCTAAAGTTGGGTGGGCAGTTTGTTGTAAATGAGTGTTTTTATCATCTCTATTCTCTCATCCATCTGCTGTCCATTTCCAACACTAAAAGGCCTCACTCAAGGAGGTAATGGAGGTTATCAGTCTAGGTAGTTGCTGGTGCACCCTGGCCAGAGAATTAGTCCAGGTCAGTAGTTATTACTTTAACCACGGTGAAAAGTGACCCTAGGATGCCTCCAAACGTAGGTAGCTAGTGTAGGATCAAGACGGCGCTTGGTGTGTCCTTTAGGGTTTGGTTTGGCTCTCGCTCTCTATGATCACGCGTTTTTGTTGCTACGGTCGCTCGCCCGCGCGCTGCTCGATATCTCTGTATCTGTTGTGCTCGCTCGCATCATCACCAATCGTGTTTCTTCCTTTTGTTTGCAGTGACAGGAACACGGAAGTGTTATGGCGGAGCATTTGGCCTCCATTTTCGGTACTGAGAAGGATCGCGTCAACTGTCCGTTCTACTTCAAGATAGGGGTGTGCAGGCATGGAGACCGCTGCTCTCGTCTCCATAATCGGCCTACGGCCAGCCAGACGCTTCTGCTCGCTAACATGTATCAGTCTCCAGATGCTGGTTTCCATGGCGGCGTGGACCAGCATGGTAACATTCAGCAGTCCGACCCTCGCAAGCTCCAGGAGCATTTCGAGGTATGTGCCGGCGGACATGTGTGCGTGGATACCGGTCTGTGTTTTTGTTTCTCTGTTGTCAGGTTTAGTCAGGCGTTTGGATTTCGTATCTCCAGTTATCCGAATGGTCACAAGATGGAGTTCTCGTGTCTGGCCGACGAAACTCAGGCAGTTTTGATCACACTGGTATTTTTGTTTTGGTAGTCGGGAGATGTCTTAGGGTTCCCAGTGCTGGGCCTTTTAACGCTTTACGTCGGGCCGGTCCGCTACCTGCAATCTGTTGAAAGAAAGGAATATCAATGACCGGAAACCCTTTGATTGTACCATGTGATGCAGTGCCGTGGCATGGGCTGAGGGCCCTTTCATGCTTGCACTGACATACTTGTTTTGAGACACACCATCGATATGTAAAGATTTCTGTCTCTGTAACATGACACTTTTACGTTTTTGGATCAGGACTTTTATGAAGACATATTTGAAGAACTCAGCAAGTATGGCGAGATTGAGAATCTAAATGTCTGCGACAACCTTGCCGATCACATGGTAACAAAAAAAGTATTTCTGTTGGCTGAGTGTCTGAACATGCCTGTCTGTTGCTACCAATGACATTTTTCTGAACATTTCTCTTGCTAACATTTTCATTTCATGCATTTTTTCATTCAAAGATGTAGTCAAGAATGATTTCTGATGGAGTGTTTTGAGGATTGATGTGGTGCAGATTGGGAATGTCTTTGTAAAGTTCCGTGAGGAGGAGTATGCAGCAGCTGCTCTCAACGCACTTAATGGACGGTTTTATGCAGGTGTGTAGAGTCCACCTTCCTGGGAGTAATGCCATTTTCTAGTCCATCTTTGTGTTGGAAACTTAAATATTCCTTGGGTTTTCAATGGAGATGAGTAGTGTGCTTCTCAGGTTCCTGGGTAACTTTTTACTGCTCATAAAATAGTTTTCATGTGTGGTACATATGTTACAAGTCATCTCATGATTCCATACTCATTCCATCCTGCATTTTTATATCCAGATGACACAATTAACTTGGAGCAATGAACAAAGTGGTTGTGAACCAGTGTTAGGCCAAGTTCTGACCCAATGCCTCTTTCACTTCATTCATGAAGATACAATCTGAAAAGCTGAAAGAAATGTGGTACCTTGGCCTAATCTAACATTATAATCCATCTACCTTGATCTCAGAGCATGCTCTTTGCAATTGGCCAAATACTGTGTAGTTGAGCATTTTTTCACATGTTCATCCATTGAATTGGTGCTGTATGCATTGGCTTTTCAGGTCGGCCCATCATTCTGGATTTTTCACCAGTCACGGATTTTCGTGAAGCAACATGCAGGCAGTATGAAGAAAATACTTGCAACAGGGGAGGCTACTGCAATTTCATGCACTTGAAGAAAATTTCAAGGTAGTTCTGCCTTTTCATTGTTATGTTGTGTTTTGTTATTGTTTGTACTTTTGGCTTTGTTACAGAAATTTCATGATTCTTTGATGTGATGACAGGGAATTGCGAAGAAAGCTCTTTGGAAGCTACAGGAGGCGGAGCCGAAGTCGTAGTCACTCACCTTATGGTCGTGGACAAGCTCGTGGGCCAGCAAGTCCTCGAAGATATGGTGACAGGTAGGTTTTTATCAGGTTTAGCACTTTTTATAGTCTCCTGTTTTGAGCAACCATGTGTTTGCCTTTTTAACTGTTATTTTGAGCATGAACAATCTTTTGTATGCCCACTTCTCTCATCTCTGTGATCATCATTGCTTTTGTGTTGGTGTAATTCAGCTTAGGGTCTCATTTTTTGTTGTTAATTCCCATCACTTCATGAGTAGTCATCATGTTCATTTTGTTTGGCTGTGAGATTATTGGCATCGATGTGACTCTTAAACAGTTAATTGCTTTGTCTAACAGTATTATTGTTCATATGAACCTTCAAAGCAGGTGTTTTGAGTGTGGTCTTTGAGCACAATATAACCTATGGAATGAAGTAATGCTTGTTTTATTTTATATATGTTGTGTGCAGGGAGTTTTTTGAATCACGTCGAGGACGGGGAGGGCGACACCGTGGTGGTGGTCGTCGGTATGAAGACAGGGATGAACGCAGATTTGATGACAGCAGGAACAGGAGAAGAGACAGGAGTCGAAGCCCTGGTCAAAAACGAGGCCGGAGTCCTGCTCGCGAAGGCTCTGCAGAGAGACGGGCAAGAATTGAACAGTGGAATCGTGAAAGGGAGGAGCGTGAAGCAGTTGAAACTGGTTCTCCAGGGCCTGCGCCACGAGATGCTGCACCCGAACCGGAGGATTAGTAGCCATATGATGTGGTTTGTATTCCAAAACTCACCTGATTTCCCTGATGACAAATGTTCTGGTTTACTCTAGACCTGAATGGCAAAGGCCATCACAATGTGAGAAGTCCCTATCGGGTTACTGACATAAGCCTGAGCATGTGCGCAGGTCTCAGGTATAGATGCAATGTACAGCACTGCTGCATTGCTGCAGACGGCATTCTAGGCTGCCATTGAAATGAACATCCTTTGAGTTGTCAGCTGTAATGGGAGCATTTTTGCTACTTCTCTGGTGGTACAGGAATCCATTTCTGATGTGAGCAGTAATGTAGGAACGAAGGTGCATTTGTCAAAAGTATCTGGTAAGCAAGCTCACAGTTGTGTCCAAGTTGTACCTGCAGGTTGCAGGAATTCCTGCTCTGCGGGTTAGACGCAGAGGTTGAAAGTTGACACGGCCTTTGGACTGACAGGTGAAGGTGAATTACATGCAGTGGGGGTGCAAGCAAAAGGGGAGATTTTGATCTTGCCAGGTTTTATGGCAGTTGAGTGCATCTGGACTCAGACATGAAAGCTGCAGATCATGGGAGCCGGCATCTTTTGCAGATCTCTATGGCGACGGTTTGTTTCAGTGTGTGCAGGTGCAGGCAAGTCTTTATGTAATAGCCATTATGGCTAGCTTGTGCACCTCTTTAGATGTACTCAGTTTTAGGCTGCGAATCTCTCTAGAGGCAGTTCCAGAAACTGTGTTCAGTATTGAGTGTCATTTTGGTGTGAGGTTTTCCTGCTCAACATCCTCCACTCCCAATGGTCGACAAACTTGCAAAAGAGTAGGAAAGGCCCATGTTAGCAAATGTTTTCCCAACATTCTGTATTCTGTGTGTGGGCTTTCCCTTTCCAGCCCAAGGCACTGAGAATGCAAGAGTTCCTCACAAGGTCCTAAAATATATTTCTATGACTTGTTTTATTTGGCAAGAAGGAAAGTCATGCTAGAAAGGAGTTGAATGTCATATCCCACTTCTTTTGATCTTTGAAGTTGCTTACCAATGCTGCAAAAATGGCATCATCCATATTTTTTTATGCAAGGTTGGCAGTGACAGTGCTGATGTGGATAGCATGGAATGGCTGTGATTTTGGTCTGAGAATACAGAGCTTTTGGTATTGCACATCAATGGTGCAGTCATAGATTGCACTCTGGATTAGACCATTGTAGTGCAATTGTCACCTTATGGAATGCTTGCTCCCCTGCGGGGTGGGGGGTGGGCCTGACTGTCTTTCCTATGGCCAGAGTGAACCAACAGCCACCAGTGTGCAATGAGGGATGTATTGTGTGACAACAGGAAACACTTTTCCATTGGGTTTAAGTTAATAGCCATGATGATGGTTTTGTTCAGTTTCTGTTTTGACAGCTACATACTAATAACCCATTAGCCCTTGTCTATGTACAGACCATCTTGATGCATCTGACGCAGTATTTACCTATTATCCCTACTACAAGACTCTATCCCTGATATCCTTACTAAGGTGGAACCTGACATCAATTCAGCTGGGGTTCATGCACATGACTGAGTCATAGTAGGCTTCCACTGAATGCGGAGCTTGTGGCTCTTGGTTCGCTCTGACCCCTTCATAGGTCAAAAGGCGTTGGTTTACAACCAGTACCATGGTAAAAATCTTGAATTTTCTTGAAGTGCCTTTGACCATGGTAAATACGCATCCTAAGACAAAATCAAGTGAGCTGGAAAATGCCCCCAACAAGCTCTGTCTGGGCGCTTGTTTTTCGTCTACTTGCACATGGATGTTACATACCCTCACCCCCCCCAATCAAGCTGTGTCCCGTTGTTTGGTTTTTTGTCTGCTTGCACATGGACCCTAAATACCTCCCATCGAGCTCTGTCTGTGTGATTGTTTTTCGGCCCTGCATGGTTCTGGGTAAAACCACGCAGCATGGTTCTCCATGTTTTTTCTATTCTGCAAAAAACTGACCAAAGTTCTTTTAATTTAAGAAAATTGCATTGCTTGCAGCTGAGCGGACTAGAAATTTGAACCTCCCAGCATAGAACATGCTATAGACGACTGGTATAGGTTCAGGCATTGTGGAAAGAGTGATTTCTTTTGTATTTGAAGTGTATCACTTGTGGGTCTCTGGAAGTGCTTTACATTGGTGGAATGGGTGAAATATAGGTGAAACTATGCTCTTTCGACCCTAGTTCTTATGACAGATTCTTTGAAAACAAATGAACCCTATTATTAGGGTACTGGTAATATACAGAGGGTGTGGAATAGGCTTGTGTGTAGTTGTGGAGAAAAAAATTTCTGGCCAATGAAATTGTCAGATTGGGTGGTTTGAATTTTTTTTAGTTGCCTTGAGTGAATTAACAGTTAAATGTGTAAACAGGGTTTGGTATGTGTGAGATTTTTAAAAGACCAATCAAAAAGCTAGAAACAGATTGTTATTTTCAATGTTCAGCAAAATAACATTATGTGTAGGCCGGAAGATCTTTTTTACTTGGTCAATGGGATTAAAGGATTTGGTGGTTTGAATTTCTTTTATTTGGTATTTTGAGTGAACTAACAGTTCTATGTGTTATGGTCGTTTATTTACAGACAGGGTTCTAGCACATTATACTTGTGCATTTTGCTTGAAAATGCCAAACTGGAGATTCTTTTAGTTTAATTTTTTTCAAAAGCCCAGAATCTAAGGCTCCAACAAAATCAAAGAACAACCAAACACTGGTTTCAAGTTTGGACATACATTATATGTATGTATGTATGTATGTAATGGCATATACGATATGTATGTATTTTTGTTACAAGGTATCTATGATCATGGTATGTGTATTTAAATGGAATATGGAATTGAAGCTTCTTGGGTGTTGATCAATGTGAGGCAGGTACTTTTTGCATTGAACATTACCCAAGTATCATATCAGATATATGCATATATGTCCATCAGTTTTTTCTTTTTCAAAAATCCAAACCCCCTTCGTATTCAACATTTTCTAAATGTTAACACCCACCTCCATTTCATAACCAACGAATTTTTTATTTTAAATATTCATAATTGGATCCAGCTTGGGGAGAATAATAATGCGAGGTTCCTCTAAAAAGTTGGGATCAATAACATTTTCATACCTAGAGGGGTTGCAATTAGGGTTAGGGAAGCTCATTACACGTTGTTTGTGTGTGGCAAACACTAAATAAGAATAACGAATTAAATGCAAAAACAAAATGGTAGCCCCAACCATGTTTCCCTAAGGAGCACCCTCACTCAAAGAGCAACTTCTTTGGGGAAAGGGATTCAATTGCCTTGAGAAACAACTTCCCCATGGAACAAGTCCTTGAATGTTTGACAAGAAAATACAAGACGAAAATGTTATCCAAATCAAACATTATTTATACCATTGGACAACTTTTGAAACTTACATATCTAAAATGATCTTGCATTCTTGATTTGAAGCTATGGGCTAAAAGTGATGAAAAGAAAAGTTGTGGGTCAAAGTTTTCAAGTTGCCTTTTCCCCTAGAAGGAAAAGTGGATTAAGTTGCCCCAAGGAGCAATTTCTTGTAGGGAACAAGTTCTAGAATGTTTGACAAGAAAATACATGAGGTAAATGTTATCCAAATCAAACATTATTTATACCATTGAAAAGCTTTCGAAACTTACATATCTAAAATGATCTTGCATTCTTGATTTGAAGCTATGAGTTAAAAGTTATGATGAAAAGAAAAGTCATGGGTCAAATCTTTCAAGTTGCCTTCTCCCTTAGAAGGAAAAGTGGATTAAGTTGCCCCATGGAACAATTTCCCCCCAAGAGCAAGTTCCTGAATGTTTGACAATAAAATATAGGGAGTGAAACTTGTTCAAATCAAACTTTTTTATACTATTGGAAAGTTCTTGAAATTTAGATATCTAAAATGATCTTGTATTTTCAATTTGGGGATATGAATGAAAAATTATGATGAAAATAAGAGCCAAGGGTCAAAGTTTGCCTTCTCTGTGGGGGAGAAATTGACTTGGAATCTAACCATTCTGCTTTGCTAAAAAGAAATCTAGAAGATGCAACAAACCTTACCCCAAGATCTCCACTCAATTGTGAGCCTAGTAAAAAGAGGGCACATGTATCTCCTTGTACAAGTTTTGGTTTTCTTTCTACTTCCAATAAGTTCAAGAAGAATGATGCAACTCATGTTGGTTTTTTGGAAAATGTAATGTTGTTTGTGATTAAAAGGTTGATGTTTATGAAGATTGTTGAATCAATTTTGCTCCAAAAATTAACATACAAGTTATGTTCACGGCTTGTGTTCCCACCTAGGAAGACTATTGTTGAAGACGATTTGTTGGGCTTGGTTGAAAAAACAATGACTATTTATGTGCAACCTGAATTGGTTGATTGTTTATTAGCCACCTACACTTTTGACTTATGGATGTCAAAAGGAGCATGAGATGTCTTTGCTATTGTGATGAATTTTATTTCAAAGGACTAGGAGTCAAAACATGTCACCATTAAGTTGTTCAAGGTTTCAAACACAAGCAGTGCAACCATGGCTCCTAAATTACAAAAACTACTAGATAGGTTTTCCTTAACCCAATTTTTTATTTATTTTGTTAAAGATGAAGGGTTCAACTTGCAAACATGTACATGCAAGTGGTAATTTGGGATTCTATTATTGCCAAATATGATCAAGAACTCAAGTTGCCTTTACTAACAGAAGCAACCAAGTTATTAATGCCTACTAGTGTTGAAGAAAATGAAGATCTACAATCAAAAGGCAATGTTAAAGATTTTATTCAGACCACATCAAAAAATGCAAACATTTACAAGGACCTCATGTCAAAAGAGCTTATTGTTGTCAATATTTTATTGATGTTAAAAATTGCAAATGTGCCTTATTTTGGTGGCATTAAAAAAAAACAAGTTTCCAACCCTTGTTATATTAGCATGACATATACTTGGCATCCTAGCCAACCAAATAGAGACATAACACATTTTTTCTATTGTTGGCATTTTGACTGCACTTTGGAGATGTTTTCAAACAAAAAAATGGACAAGTTGATATTTGTCCACAATATTTAGCCATTCAATCCATAGATTAGCTTTTTGAGACCCACTAATTTTGCATCTACATATGAAATGGAATCTAATTTGATGGCAAAATTGGAAGATTTGAAGATTAAATCAACAATGAATATTTTTTGGACTCCATGATTCTTCTTTCAATGTTTCCTATGTGGAGGTGGTTTGTCTATTTTCCTGTTTGGTTGAAAATGATGAATGGAACATTTATTAGGTTGCGGGTTTTGGGCAACTCTTATATGATTCCATTCCATTATGTGAACGTTCCATAGTTGTCTAAAATTTGCAATGGTAGTCATGTCCTAAATGTCTTTTGTTTTTGTGTCTTCTATCCTAAGTCCTAAATGTCTTAAGTGTCCTAAGTGTTTTGTATTTTTATGTTTTCAATGTCCTAAGTGTCTTTTATCGTTGTTTATAGTGTTTTGTGTCTTTCGTTTTTATGTTAGGTAAGAATTTTACATTTTGTGTTGGTAAATGTTAATCTTTTGACATTATTTTGTTCTTTTATTCTATATTTTAACATACTTTCTAAACATTCACGATCTATAATCATAACAAACTATAAAAATTTAAAAATAAAACCCAAGAAAATGGTATTTCAAAATCCATATATGCACCAGTATTACATCTATAATAATTTGAAAATAGATTTTCAACCATATGGAATTGAAATCTGAAAACAAAAACAACAAGTACAAAAACATCACAAATGTTCTTCTCCATCAAAATCTTCCTTTAATTTCTCTCATGAGCTTTTTCTCTTCATCAAAACTACTCAATTTTTCATGATCACCCAACTCAAAACTCTTGGAATAGTCCTTTTTAGTTTCCTACCATGAACATCAATTCAAATTGTTTTTTATCCATTCCTAATTTCAATTATCCTCATGCTACCTATTTTATCCTATAGTGACACTTCCTTCTCTCCACTATGTCCCATGGTGACACTACACTTATGTCCATTTTGTGCAATAATGATAGTACAATTTTGCCCTTAACATTACCCCCCTTGTATTTTGGATTCCATCCTTGAAATCTTGTGAATTACAAAGAACATATATGCATTGTCAAAGAACAATTATAAAATCATTTTATATTTTTTGAATGAATTAAATGTTCCTCCTAAGGTACCATTATAACCTCTTGTGTTACACTACTCACATTTTGAGTTAAGGATGGTTCTGCTTCTGCTACAAATAACCTTTCTTTCTAAGGTTGAATCTAGGAAATATGTTGATGTAACTTTTTGTCACAACCCTAGCCTTGAGCTTGCGACCAAGGCAAGGGCTTGCAAAGGTGCGGGACAAGAATGAAGCTCGGGAGTCACATTTCATGCTCTTGGGAGTGTGGGAGAATGTGAAGGAATGAACCCTCACACTCCCAAGTGAGCTGCCACTTTGGGAGTTGGAGTCACGATGGACTTTTGAATTTTCAGAGAACGATTGCAAGGGTCAAAACCCATTGGATGAAAAATTTCCTTATATCATTGGAAATCTCTTGGAATGTAGATGTCTAAAATGGGCTCACATGACCCATTTGGACACTTAAAACACAAGTTATGGCCAAAAGAAAGGCCGAGAGTCAAATTGTCAATTTGACTCTTGACCACTAAAAGTCAGGAATCACCCTGATTTCCTTGCGTGTAGGTGGCGTGCCATATACCGTTGGAAAGCTTTCAACAAAAGCTACAACTTTGCTTTAGACTTCACCTCAATCCAAGGTTTAAAAACAAAGTTATGGCCCCCAAAGTTGCACGAGTCCCAATTTTGGGAATTTCGGGATTTCCACTTGGGAGTCCCGAGACAAAATGACATTTGGGTCTTGGTCCTATGGCCAAGCACAGAGTAAACTATAAGGGGGGAAGGTGGTGGCTTCCCCCAAATTCAGGCTGTGGTGAGTCTTATGAGTCTGTGTTTGCTTGTGGCTCATTCGTGCACCAAAAGTGTTCCAACTATGCACTAACCAACTTGTTGTTTGGTTTGTGCATGTCCATGTGAGTAATTGAATTTCTTGTCACTCTTCTTAGTCCCCATTCTGGAGTTCCAGCATGCCTTTCTACCCCCAAAGTGATGTGAGCCACGGAACATGCCCCAACTCCTTATCCTTTTGTTGTTTTCACATTTAGACTCAAAGTTGAGTCTACCAAGGAGTTTGGGGGTGCATCACTCCTATTGTACATCTTCAATGGTCTTTGTATGACCATTATCTCCTTCCTTTGGAGGTGCATTCCTTATTGCAGTAGTTATACCATAAAATAGTAAATTGAGATGCAATATGCATTATCATATATTTAGTGAAATCTATAATTTCATGTATCCATTGTTGCAACTATCCTGATATTTCTATGGATACAAATGTAGTTTGTTCCACTAGTTGGACCTTTTTTTATTGAACATCCTCCATTGTAGCTCCTCCCTTCATTTTCTCAAGCAATGTTGATTACACCTTTACTACTTTTCCACTTGGGTCAAAACCAATAACTAGGAGCCAAAAGGACTACTTTGGAAAAGAACTGCAAGTCCTTTTTCCCAAAAATAGTTTTTACATGCAAATGAAATTTTTTGTAACTTGGATCAAATGAATTTTTACTCTAAGTTCCTTGACATTCATATGAGGGGAAAAAGACTAACTTGTCGTGAATACTATAGTTTTAAATGGTAATAAACAAATAAATGTTTGATTTTGACTGATTACGTCTAACATCCTATGCCCTTTTTGACTCCTAATTACATGTTTTGACCCCACTTATGCATGCCTTGAAACTAGTCCATGTCTAATTTTGTAAAACTATCTTTTGGAATTATAGAAGGAGGTCCATAAACAAACTCTAAATATGGTTCCTTGTATGCCTTAAGTTTCCTTTTATAACTTGCTTCATTTATTTTATGTTCATCGAATAGCCCATGTACATCCTTCTATAAAATATCCCACAGTAGATTCCACTAGACATCAATGTCTAATGGAGTTCTAGATCCATGGATTTTTGTTTAATCCTAAGGATAGTATTTTTGCATTAACAAATCGTCATACTCCCCAAGTCAATGCTTGGAAAGTTATAGCTCCATGCTTGTCAACTTGCCTATAGCGATCTATATATGTCGAACATCATGTTAAAGTGATTATATTGTCCTATTACAAGAAACCTGAATTTGCTCCTTTGTAAGTATTGCTTCATTCTTGTGGTGTATAATAATTTGAATATCATGTTTTAGCTTGAAAATATATATGTCCTATTCTTTTATAGTATAATCTAGATTGTTGTTGTTTATTTACAATGTTGTAGATTGAATTTCAAACTCATCTACTTGTTTCTTTAAAGCCCAATATCACTAATCCTCTTTTTCCTAATTCTAGTTCAACATATCTCTTTCTTTATTTTTTTGTCCATAGATTATAGTTTTTGCTCCACATTGTGCTTCCTATAATTCATTTAAAATAAATCCATTTTTACCTTGTTTAGTTGTTATTCCTTGGTCTATAACATTTTTTTTGTTTGAACTTCATGAATCATGATCTTATGTTTCAAAGATTCCAATTCTTGTATTGCAAATTCAAGTTTGGTTTCCAAATCCAACTTTTTTACTTCATGTTTATCTTATAGTAGCTTGAATCCTTATATTTCAATCATCATTTGCTCCATCTTCTTGTTGTAATGTGTCAAGTGTTGGAACATTCTAATAACCTTTAAATGTTCCTCCAACTTTTGACTTAAAAATCCAAGCATCTATGGTGATTGAAAACCTAGAATACCTCCTCTAGATGTCTTAACAAATGGTACTACACTTTTGTAGGTTCCATATTGAGCTCCTATTTCATAAAAACTTGTTGATGATGATGGCTTGTCCTCCTACTATGTAACATGCACAATTTCAAGATGTATTTGTTCCTATGGTGCTAATGATTGTGATCTAGGTGGGACCACCCACCAAGTTCTAGTTTTAGAGACAGAGACTGTCTCTTATGCTCTTGTTGTGGTTCCACATGAAACTTAGGCTATGAGGCCTATTGTGCACTAGGGCCTAAAACATACATCTCCTACTTAACATGTAACTTTACCCTAGGTGTAGCTTGGTGACTTCAGTCTCTCTATTGCGTCTCAAGGTTGTTGCCTTGAAACAATAAAGGTTATTGTTACTTTTGAGTTTGATGTAGAACTCTTCTCATATGTCATCTCTTCTTGAAAGCCAAAGGAGTTTTTTCATTTTCTTCGTCATCAAACTTTAGTATAATCGGTTGCCTTATTCCTTGTCTACGTTTTTCCAATTCTAGATTCGTGTTCGAAGATCTACTCGATGACCTTAACAAGTGTTTGTTCTTTTACAACCTATCCTTCAATTCTGAAACACCACCCTTGTTTTCTAAGTAAACTACTAGAATACATTGCATGGATGTTGAAGCTTGTTGTGCTTCACTAGGCTCTAACATTGTTGATATTGTGGATTCTTCTCTAGGAAAAAATATTGCATCAACACTTTAATTGCCAATGCAAAATGGCATACATCCTTTTTTACATCAATTTTCACTATGCCCATGAGCATCTTGTTGTGATATGTTGTCCACCTAACTAAATCTTTGTGCAACTGTATGAACATGGTATCTACCTAAATCTATAGATTTTCCTTGATTTGCCATCATCATGGAGATAACATTCACGTTATTGAAATAAGAAACTTTATCCCTTTGGTAGAATATATGAAGAAGCAAAAGAAAATGAACATCATAGGATGATTTCATCTTATCAACACTACATTATTTTGGGTTTATATAAACCCTAAGCAAAACAATGCCTTGAAACACAACTTTTGCAATTTGCTTGTCTGCTTTTTTTGGTCTTTCCAACCAATGCTAAAAAATTTAAACACATCTATGATGACATGTTTCTCCATAACAAATACCCTTTCCCTTACCTAAGTATAAATTGTTTCCTTTCACTTTTGCCAACTATTGAGAAACTCCACCAATAGATCATGGTGTGGTGTTCTCCAATCAATCTTTAACAAACCTACCAATCCAATGTTGTTTGCCCATCTTTTTTCTACTTCTCCCATCTTCACCCAAGTATTGATTCTTTCTAACTCTTGAATATATGATTGCTTTATGGGTGTAAATATCAATATCTTTAGTTTTGGTGAAAGTTATACTGGAACCTACTTTAATGAAACATCCTTCTCTGTTTTTTAGGTTGGACAAATCAATTGAACAATTGGGGTTTGAAAAAACTAATGAAGAATGTTTTACAACAGGAATTGTAGATGACGACAACGTTGGCATTTATGATTGTTTCAATTCTTGAAAGAAACGCAAGTCATCCTTGTCTTCAAAGTTCAATAGCACCATTATTTTAGGTGCACCTTGAGGAAAAGAAATCCCTTGCTCTCGAAAAAAATGCAACCACTTTTAAGCTTCACTCCTTGTTTTTGCCAAATGATGCAAACTCTCCTCAATTTGCCTTCCAGGGTTGTAGCATGGAAAAGAAGATGGAGAGCGAACTTTAAAAAATTGTGGATTTACAAATCTCAACTGTGGAACTTGTTCTTCTCTCCACTTTTCATCTTTTGTAATAATTGTTTCTTCACATTGTAGCACTCTTTCTCGTTCACACATAATGTTTCTTCTTGCTTGTTCCTTCTCTCTTACTATTCTCTTCAACTTTTTAACAAAATTGTTGGCATTCATTTTGCTTTGTTGAAAAAGATGAAAAATGGCACATGTAAGTGATAATGACTATTGGCAAATGAATATTATTTGGTAAGCAAAATTGTACTATGTATGAATGAAACCATTTCTTGGTGAATTTTCCAATGTGTGTTTTTTATCCTTTTGGAAACCATAACCATGATCTCCAAACTTAAACTTCTTTTCTAGATACCTCTATTGACTCTAAAACACACAATTCCACTATTGATTTCCAATCATTTTTTGTGCTTGTAATTATTAATCTATTGTTTTTCCAAATTTGTGAATCTATTTGTGAGTACCTTAATAGGATTTGCATCTCCATGGCCTTTACTGAATGTGGGGAGAACATATTATTAGGTATTAAAAGATGTAGTCCGTAAACTAATTGATATGGAATGTACCTTATGGTTACTTTACACATAATTGAGAAAGTACAATGGGAAGTGGTTCATCCCAATTTTTCTTCTTCTTACTAACTAACTTAATGATGAAATTCACAATGAACTTGTTAGTTGACTCTACTGCCCATTTCCCTATGGATAATAGGTAGTGGAACTAGTTCATGTTTTTGAAGGAAATGATTTAGTAAATGTTTTATAACATCATTTATGGAATGAACTCCTTGATTTGTCACTAAGGTGGACAATTAAACCTAGTCAAGATGTGTTTGTATAGAAGTTTAGTTGTCACAACTATGGTATTTGTTCGGAGTGCTTTTGCCTCCACCCATATCATAGCATAATTTGTAGCTACTAAAATGTACTTATTACCTATAAATTTCTTTGTTGGTTTAATCAGTCAAATCAAGTTTAGCCCACTTCATGAAAGGTTCTTTTGGTAGAGTAGTCATCACTAGTTTTGCCTACATGAAACATAGCTACATATGTGGTTTGATTATGCACACCTATCAATTTTGTTATATTTGGTAGCCTAGATAACGCGTTTATTACTATACATGGGTACACCATGGTGTATCTACTATTATAAATTCATATTCCACGAATAAAAATAACCATTTAGCAATATGACTTGAAACATATGGTTTTTTCATTAGATAAACTAGAGCCATATGGTCAACATAAAACAAAAATTTATTATGTAATAGGTAATTTTGAACTTATGAAATGCAAATACCAAGGCTAAAGTTTCATGTTCTATGGTACTATAATTTCTTTCTCAGTTGTTTATTAGTTTATAAGCATAAACTACAAGTTGATCACGTTCTCCTATTAGGTTATGTGTTAACATGGCACCTATAGTTAACAATTATGCATCTATATGGACATGAAACTCTATATTCCAATAGGGAGATATGAGAATAAGTGTTTTTATATACTCCTAAGCTACCTAACATTCTAGGGTCCATAGTTATTGTTTTATTTTCTTCATGATTTTTGTAATTGAGGCCATTACAAATGCAAAATTCTTGATGAAACATTTATAGAATTGAACCATTATGTTGAATATTTGGATCTATAATGAATTTGTGGGAACATGCATTTGAACTATGGCTTGGATTTTTTTAGAATTTGGTAATTTACCCTCCTTGGAAACTATAAATTCCAGTATCATCCTTGAAAATACTAGGAATGCACACTTATCTAGGTTCAAGTTAATCCCAAATTCTTTGCACTTATGAAAACATAGTTTGACTTTAACGAAATGAATATCCATGTCACTATACATAGTGAAATCATCTAGAATGATCTTCATGAATTTATCTAGATAATCTTTGAAGGCTTTACTCACTACCCTTTGGTATGTAGGAGGCCCATTCTTCATTCCAAATGGCATAACTTCCCAAATAAAAGCTCTCAAATCTATTGCAAATGTTGTTTTATATCTATCCTTTGGTGCTATGGATATCTAGTGGTATCGAGAGTATTCATCTTTAAAAATATGCATCATGCCTTGCAACTATGTGCAAAACCTCATTTGTAAAAGGTAATGGATATGGATATTTCTTTGTAATTGCATTGAGTTTTTTGAAGTCTACACCAATTTAAAGCTTTCCATTCTTCTTAAGTACTATCATTGTTGGTGACAACGAAGTGGCTTCCTTTATAGGTTGTACAAATCTTGTTGTTAAAAGTTTATTTATGTTTTGTTTAACAACTATAACATAGTTTACATTCATTATGTACCTAGCTTGATGTCTTAATTCCATTAAATCATCATGATGTTTATAATTTGTTAATGACATGTATAATCATTAATAGGCCTCCATCCATCCATTACTCATGGACAACCTTTATTTTGGTGGTTAAAAATAGCCAAATGCAACAATAAAAAAAGATGCTACAAGTAATAAGGAAAAAAAGTGAGGTAGAAATAAAATTATTGCAAGATTTATCTACTTTTCATGCCATGATAGCCATTACACAATATAATGATAGTCTAGATTGCCACACAAAAATTTAAGTGGTTTGGATAGATTTGCCACTTTGCTCATTTATCATTAAAATGTTAAAGGTTTCACCACCACTACATCAATCAAATGTGCATGTAGTCACATTATCATTCTTGGGATGAACTTGCATTATCTCTTTTTATGTTGTGTGATTTCACAAGATTTTTAGGATGTCCTTTGGAAAATGATTGTAATTATTTTTTGTACTTCTTTCTTTATGAGAACACGTTTTGTATGTCGTTTTCATTGAATTCTTTTTTTTCACTAGCTTTGGTTCAAATCCTAAATGCGATTATAGAATTGTAATAAATTGAAACACTATTTCATGTGTGAGTTAATTTTGCTTCTTATTTCACTTTTTTAAGTTTTCAGCTTCATTTGAAGTTTCAAGTTGCATGTTATTGTTGGTCTTGAAACTTGGGGGCAAAATGTTTTTTGCAACATACATTCACTAAATTCATATTCATATTTTTCATAGCCACTATTTGTTATTTTGGTGCAACAACCATTGCCACATGCACTCAAAAATGAAAAGGCCATTTTAACTAGAAGTATCTAAAAACAATTGACTACTTTCATTGTTCATGTGTAAAAAAAAAAAAAATCACCAAAAAAAATCATTTTTTTTATGCAAATAGCCACCCATAGAAATCTCAAAAAAATCTAGGGAAAACAGTGCTCATGAGGATGAGATTCGTGAAAACTAATGGTTTTTAAAGTAAAATTTTTATATAGAAATAAATTGTGGAACATTATGTAAGTTTTATGTGTTGAATAAAGGAATATAATCTGAGTTTTGTTGTTCATAAATTTCATTAATACTTTTCTTTATGAATTTACATGGTTGGATTTTTTTTTGACATTTTTAATTATTAAAATTTTAAATTTAAATGCTTTTACTTATTAATACATGATTTAGTATTGCACATCCTAGAAATTAGTTTTTTTTTTTTCTCAATGAAAATTTGATATTGGTCTTTTATTTTCAACATGATTTCAATTACTTTCCTTCATCTATCAAAGTTCATTCAATGGGATCACATGAATCATCAAAATTAAACACTTCAGTACATTCACTCGTGTACATTCATATCATGTGCAATATTTTTCTAAGGATTTGTTTTATGTAACCAAAGTGGGGATCATCCATGATAACACATGTAAAAAGAATGTTAACCATACCTAGGAAGATTTAACCAAATGTGACTATAAACAAAATATGAAACAAGAATATTTTTATATTTTTGGTTATTTGTGGAAAACCAAATGTAGAAGTTTGGAGATTCTAATTTTTAATAATCATTTCTGGTGATGAAACCATTAAGTAATATTTATTTTTATTGAATTTTTTTGGAAAAAATTTCCAATAAAAAGAAGGCTAACCATGGGTCACATGACATCCCTATTAATTTAATTTGATCTCATTTCATACAAGATTGGTGCAATGGGATCACATGAAATCCATCTATCTCTATTTATTTTCATCCTTGAAAATTTATCCAAGAAGTCACATCCATTAATTACATTTAATCATTTGAATATTTCAATTATAACAATAACAAACAAAACACTGACTTTCTTGGGTTATATAAAATTGTACCATATTCTTTACATGGATTTGGATATTTTCAATGATGGAATATCATTAAAGTTCATCAAAGAATTTATAATCGAAATAACTAGGTGAACTTACCTTGGTACATTTATTGTGGCCTTAACATCCATTTTAAGTATCATAATACAAGGGTAGCTTCAACACGTGTCTATTGAACAATTAATTACATTTGAAGATTACATGTTGAAATATAAGATTTTTTTATAGATTCTCTATTTTCCTTCACAAAATTTTGTTCCTTAAAAACTTGGGCTCTACATTACTTTGCATTACCAATGATGAACATTGGTATGTTATTGTAAAAGAAATTATCAGTGAGGCGTTATCCGATACCTTGGGCAAACCAACACCTATCACCATGACAAAATCACAAATTGCTTTAAAATTACCTCTAAATGTTATACTTTTGTCCCATACACTTAGAGGCACAAAAATTCAGAAATAGAAACAATGCTCACATTTTAAAAAAAATAGAAACAATAATCCTACATCATACTTGAAAATAAATCAGCAATAAACTAATGTGAATTTTTTTTGGCAAAATCCTTTGAAGGTGATTTTTTCATTGCTTCCAAAAGAAACCCATCTTTTGCACAAGCATGGTTTGTTATGCAATAGTCCATGAAGAGCAATTTCATGTTTTTTTGTGTGTTCTCCAATGTGGAATAGGAATGAGAATCCACAATTTGCAAACACACATGCATTGAAATTTATTACAAGCATTGTGTGCATGCCATTTTATATCAACTTTGTGCAAGATATGATATCAATTAAGTAGGGATTCAAAGAAAACATGGAGATATTGGCTCGACAAGTTTTTACAAACTTAAATCAATTGTAAATACATAAGTATATGATATATTTGTTGTTGTATGTAGTCATTTTTTCTTTCATCTAAATTGGGGCGATAGGTTGAAAGTAGAACTTTGTTCACAACCATTATTGAGATTTTATCTTGATTATTTTTGTGATTGCCTTCCCCACATCCATACCTATCCCAACTTTTTTTCATTGTGAACACAAAAGAAATAAATATCAAGTATTGTATTAAAAATTTATGAACACATTGCAATAACATCAAGAGAGTTGAAAGTTATTAGAATACTCTTCATCTTATAATCCAAAATAAATGAAAAGAATGTAGCTTATCTTGAAAGATAGTTGTGAAACATCAAATTGTAATAATAATCTAGGCCTAATTTTCAAGTTTGAATAATTGGTAAATATTCTACAAGTGGAGTTCAAGTTGTCATGCAAATTTTCCAACATTATTGCACCATTATTACTAAAGTTATGTTTGGTCATTTTTTTGCTATTCATATCTAATTTTCAAATTTTCCAGCTTCATGGACACCATTCCTTCTCCTTTATTTGCTCTTGTTCAAGAGGCAACATCTATGGATCACACATGTTCATAGTTGTATAGGTATCTATGGTGCAAAAATGGCAACATTAAAAATCATGATAATTGGATAATGTTATATTTGATGAAAGATTTTTATATAATTTCATGAAATTTCAATTATTTAGAAAAATGCTAATGCACACATGTAAAAATGCTTGATAGTGGATGGTTTACAATGTTACAATGATGTCACTTCCATATATGGTGTTTGATCTTTTGTCCCTAGCATTGTATATATTCAACTTGTGTACATTACATTATCACAAAAAAACATTGGAAGTTGTAAACCACACAAGATAAGAGTGTTATTTCAAATAAGAAATGTCAATAACTTATAATCTAAATTGAAGATTTTTATGAAATTTCACATTAAAAAATCTCTCACCATTCTATCCACATAACCTTCAACTATTGTTTGTGCCAAGTAGGATTCCACCTTTCTTGAACACTTGGTGTACCAAAATATTATTATTTGGTTGTCATTGTTTTTGCATATGGATCCTTGTCATGTTGAATGCTTTTGCCTTGGATTCTTGTTTATTGACATGTCATTATGAAATTGAAATGTGAAATTTAAGTGAAATAAACAATGAACAACAACAAAGGTTTTTTAAACACCTTTGTTTATCCATGTCAAATACCATAATGTTAACATAATAAAAAAAACACATTTCTATTTATGAAAATTCAAGATATGAAAAAGTCATGTTAGCTGACATTATTTTCAATAAACCATTATTGGAAAAAGTTTAACATTGAAAGAAACAATTGATCAATTGATGAAAAAAAATTGATTTTGTGGAAATTAAATTTTATTCCAATAAAAATATTGAATGACATTGCATGCACCTTGAATTGGATTTGAATCTAAATTGGATTGAATTTGATTCAAATTCTTCAATTGTATTTAATTCAATTACATTGATTGGAATTGGAATTGAATTAAATTCCAATTTAATTAAATTTAATTCAACAATTGAACTAAGCTTCAATTGAAAAGAAATGGATGCAAATTGGTGAAGAATGTATTGTAGATTTGCAAGTGCAATATGGCATTGGAAAAACATTTTAAATAATCACAAACATGAAAAGACACCTTTCCATGTTGCTTTATTTGGGAATGGGCAAAAAAAATTTTAAGTTGGAATTTGATAAGATGATCATGATTTGATAAGCATGAAACGCTATGGGACCTTGTAATCATCCTACCTAAACCAATTTCAATAATTATTATCATTGCAATTTCAACATTTTTGCAAATAATTTATATAATGTCAAATTTGCCAAGGTATTACAATTTTTCAAGTCATGAAAAAAAGTTAATAAAAAATTCATACATATTAAAGTTATTTGTAAAATCAACTTGTATTTGGGCCTACCATTAGGCATGGCTTTGCTTTCTCACAATGAGTTTGAGCTATCCTTAAAGTCACCTTGTATTTCAAAACTTGACAAGAGATGGTATTGTGACCTCCTTCTATTCCTTTTTGCAACTTCATTCAACAAAAAGGAGGGATAACACTACTTCTCTATCTTGTAGTGAACCATTGGTGAAAATTGCTCCCTCTATGTGCACCAAAATCACTCCTTACGCACACAATTTTTGCCTCCTTTGAAACCAAAACCTTGAAACTACTTTACTTCAAAGTGCAAGCTTAGTCTTCTTTCCCAATGCCTCTTGCACTATGAGTTGGAGAGACAATACAAAACACAACAAGACCTCATGCCTTTCAAAATGCATGCCATAGGAGGAAACTCAATCGATCCTAGTTATGAGAGGGAAAATGAGTTTCCTCCTACAATTTTTGTCTTCAAAAAGTCTTGTTGTGTGATTTCAATCTCATTATCACTTTTGACCAAACTCAAGGTTCCAATCTCAATTTTGGCCAACTTTATGGATAGCTAAAATATCCTTAAAACATAATTCCACATGTTGTCTAAACCTTATTAATTGGTTTCCACCTATTTGAATATGAAGCCAATAATGGTGTTGCTCATAACCTTATACTTTATGTAAAGTATACTTTTTGGGGTGCATGAGGAACAATAATAAAATGTACACATTGGGGCAGCTATAACCTTACACATAGGTCTTCAATTAGTCTTACAATTTCCACATGCACAAAAACAGTTGTGGCCAAAATGATTTGGCATTAGAGATGAACAAGATTCGTCAACTACTTTTTAAGAGCTTCTATAATTGAAAGGAGTTTGGGTTAATTTTGTTCAACTTGCAAGTGGACTTTGTCATGGTTACTTTGGAGAGAATATGTTTTGAAATTTTGCTCGATCACATTCTTTCCTCCAGATTGATTGTTTGAAAATTGAAATTTTTTAATCAAGTGCTTGAAAGTTGAGAAAGTTTTTTTCAATTCAATAATGGTGAACCTCTTGGGATCTAACTTGTTTTCTACGCATACTTAACAATGAACATAGTTGAAGATGTCTGTTTGGATATTCTTACACCATGATTTGATAGTGAACACTATCATTTTGGATTTTCTCACATAATTGTATGAAAGTCAAAAACTGAAGATGAAACATTTCTACAGTCACTTAAATTGGTGCAATTGAAGAGCACATTACCAGAACCTTAAGTTTCAAAATTCTAGTTAAGGTTGTAATACATTCCCACCTCAAGAAAATTTTGAGGTGGAATTTTCATGGATGAATGGGCTGACCTACAAATGTTGTTAAGAAAAGGGTAGAAAGTGCCTGCCAGAACACGATCAAGAAAGGAACTAGTTTTTTCCAGCTTGAGCTCAGACCTTCCAAGCACATATACTGCCCCTGCTTCTTTAGCCTCTAATATATAACGTATTTCAGTTATGGAGTCCCCTGCCTCTTTTAGTTCCCTATCTTCCAAGGGCAGCAAACTTGATTCAATGTGCTCAATCAGTGATTCCACAACCTGCAATTATTCAATTTGACAAACCTTGAATGACATTCAGCACCAATTTTTTTATCTGCATCCTCATTGTACAAAATTTCAGATTTAAGATTTCAAATTTCTACGATTTTTCAAAATCTTGTAAGCTCATATCATACACAAGTCACATTTTAATTCAAGCTACTTGAAACTCATTTATTCAGCTAAAGAATGCAAAGTTGCACATTGTAATTAGTCAACAAACACACAAATACTTAGTTCAAGACCTGTTCAACAAAGTCAGTGTTCTCTGCATTCATCATGTCCATGTACCCATAGCGAACAACACATCGATACACCCCTTTGAAGCCAATCCTTCCCACCAGAAAACGTTCTGTTGGCAATACAGTCTTTACTGGTATATGTCGAATTGTTGTGAAGATGAGCACTTTGTGCAATGCTCGCACATTTCGCACATAATGGCTCACAATTGGAGGCACCCCATGAAGCAAATCACTATAGAAGAAACAAATCCCAGGCACTCTAAAGTTCCCAATGTCAATTAACATTTTTCCCAAGTTTTCTTTGGTGAGCATGTTTTTGGATTCAAAGTCAAACTTCTTTTGGCGCCCATTGTTCCATGAGGCCATGATTATTGCTACTACAATGGAGATTGCAAATGGGAGCCAACCACCTTGTGGAACTTTTGTCACAACGGATGTTAAATAGAGTCCTTCCACGCAGATAAATATTGAAAAAAAAACTATCACAAGAGGCCATGGTGTTTGCCAAATAACAAGCATGACAATTGTCACTAAACATGTTGTTATGACCATGACAAACACGACTGCCACTCCTGTAACATCCAACAAATGGCTTGTTATACAACATGCATAAATAGAATGTTATTCATATGCAATGATTGCACGCATTTCCATGAAAATACATGTCTTGATATGAGAAACCCACCCCTATTGCCTTAACATGTCCTAGTTTATATTTACTCATCATGTAGTGTTAATGCTCCCATGGGGGACACTAGTTTGTTTTCACATGAACTTCAATATCCATCTTTTAATGTCAACCTTAGTTTTTGATCATATGAACTTCAATATGTGTCTTTTCATGTAAACATCAATTCAAAATTCAATTTTAATTTGAAATATGTGACCATACAATTTGGCACATTTTGACACAATGTTGGCAAAACCTACCACCTTAGTTAACAACTTATCAATTAGATAGAGGTATGGACTTGCTAAGGCCCCCTTTACACTAAAGCTAAGAGCCCTCATTACTGAAATAGAGAATAGCTGATTGTAGGAGAAGGTCATATTGGTACGTACTAATTCCCTTTCTGCTAAGGGTGCAAGCTTAAGAAACCAAGGAAATGTAAGTTGTTTCATGGTGTAGTGAACTTTGTGCCTAACCTAATGGGAAGTCCACTAGACCATTAGCCCAAAAAGAAGTGATTGGTTGTGCAAAACAGAAAACAAGCAAAAGAATAAAACAAAAATGGGAGGAATTTGGATGACTTCCCTCCAAATTTTCTTACCCTAAATTACACTATAGTAACAAAGGAAGGTCATTTGCTCACCCATTATCACACATACACTACGTTTCAGAGCCTGAGCTTTGAAAAAGATGATTATGGAGTTTCAACAGGACAACTTGTGGATGCGTTTGAAGGGCTCTCAAAATCTTCATGGCTATGTGCCCCAAATCTAGTGTACTGGGGGCCCTGGCCCTAAGATCTCCACAATTGGGAAGGTTATAATTGTTGCTAGTAGAAGTTAGAACATGGTTTTCTATTTAGTAGCCATCTAAAGTACAAAGATTTTTGAATTGGGAAATGTGTTGTATGTGCCAAGCGCATAATTGTGTTCATCCTTGACACCTTAATTGTTTATTGTTGTTAACAGTTTTGTATCGTACCAAAGGCATTGCCAATATCTGTTGCATTGCGAAATCCAAATAGGACAACTAGACATAACACCATCAGAATGTAATTGACTTCAGGAGAGTAGATTTGGCCCTCTTTGTCTTCTGATGTATGGACAACTTTCACACGTGGAAAATAGTCCAAAGCCATTGATTGTCTGATTACTGAAAATGTGGCTGTTATAAGACTTTGGCTTGCTACTATGGCTGCCAAAGTTGCAACGAGGAACATGGGCCAAAATATGGGTGTGGGCACCATCTTGTAAAAGCCTTGCATGTAGTCGTTGGGATGGACGATCAAATAAGCTGCTTGCCCAGCATATGTAAGGATCACTGAAGGGTACACCACAAAACAAAATGCCAGCTGCAATTGACAGATCAATTGCCCAAGTCCTTTTCCCCTTGTCAATTGGTTTAGTTTTAAATAAAGGATTATACATTCTCCCTGCATTGGTGGCACTCATAACTTCTATGTATCATGATAATGCTCCAAGTGTTACAACTTATGTATTTGAATGACAATTACTGTAATACCAGCGCTAGTTTGACAGCAAGGTGCCTTATATATATATATATTCATTTACTTTCGGCAGTGAAAATAATAGTATTTTACAATTAGGCTGTATAGTAAACAATGAAGCTAGTGTGCTTTAGAGATTCTTTCAGATTTGGGGCATGGTAGGTAGGTGTTTTTCAGAAATTTTGGCAAATCCACAAAAAAATAATTAGTTCCTAACCAGCCTAGTTACTAGGATAGTTAGTCAGTTCTTTATAATCCAATGCCTATGTGCATGGTATGTTTTAGGGCCTTGTCTTGTTACCAATCAGTTAAGATAAGTGCAAATTTTGCTTTATCAAACACCCTCGCACCACAGTTTTGCCAAGAACACACATACATCTACATCCAGTAACACTCTAAAATCCATTACTCCTAGTTGGTACCATATTTTGAATTAACTTCTCTCAAGGTACATGGCAGTTTGGAGTGGTAAAGATTCAAGAATATCATTCCTACCAACAAATGTGTTTGTGATGTGCATCAAGCCAATAGCCCAAGTTGCAGTCTTTTTTTTCTGGCTACATACAAAAAGAAAATTTAAAAACTAAAGGTGCTAAAATAGTGTCTTTAGAGATTTTCAACAGCCAGAATTCGACCAAATTTTAAGAAATCTCTCCAGATTTCTGTACATGGTTCAAGTAGGTAGCCAAAAAATTGACCAGAAAAACATTGAGCTGCCCAAGAGGACAGGAGTCCTGCAGGACTTTCGAGGATGAGAAAAGTTCGACCTCACAAGTCCCTCTAAGGCTCTAAGATGTCCTACCCAATTACTGAAAATTTATTGCTGATGATTGATGAGGAGATTAAGGTACTGTCATTAGTTTACGGTATAACGAGTTCAGAGTGTACTTTCAAACCAGATTCTTCTGCAACGTGATTGCTATGAGTATCAGTATTTACTTTGTGCACACGAATCTGTATTTTTTCAAAGCTTTGGAAATTGATAAAACATTAGTAATTGAAAATTATTATTCCTAGGTTTGTTCAAGCTGAATCCTTAGGTTGAAGTTTCTTTCCAACCATACGAGGCGTTTTGACACTTTAAAATCGTCTTCATTTCTTTACTTGGCAATGCTAACATCAAGAATCATGTTAAATTAGAGTTATTGAATGGGTTACAAAATGTCTCTCATTGATAGATCTTGGTAGGTTAAACATTTTTGGATCAGCGAATACTTAATTCAAATGACTAAATTTTATAGTATTGTGGTGAATTATATACACTAACATAATATACACTTTATAGCCTATGGTAAGAGGACCATTGTTGGGGGTAAACTATTTTAATATGCAAGGAATAGATCCTAGTAAATGTATGTTCACCACGCTTCAACACTAGAGCATGCATCAAAGACATCACCTAAATTGTTGGGACTCATGGCCACTCTGCAATTGATTGTGGGTTTAATTCACCATAGGCCATCCCAGATGTCACATATTACAGCTAATCCAAGTACAATATCATTCAGTGTCAACTAATCACCAAAAACCTACATTGTTACCTGGGGGCAGGACAATGTTATTGCATTGCCCAAATAGAGTAGATAGACCGTGACCATCTCTAAAATGGCAATTTACCTACATAATGAATAAGTCTTGATGGGATCTGTGCTTGAACTAATATAATTTTTTTCACAATCATCACATCAAAATGATGAACATTATAAAAAAATCATGAAATACATTGTCCCAAATTCATTTTGTTTGAAAATGGCACAACAGCTTACACATTCACAACTATGTTATACATATATATGTATGTACACACACATGTTGCACCATTTGAGCAAATGCATCAATTTAAGAAAGGAATTTGGTTTAATCTCTCTGAAGATTACCGTATATCAGGACATGGATTTATTCCTTTATGTTACATTCTAATGAAGTTTTTTGGGGGGGAGGACTTTATATACCTATCAGAAGTGTAGTCCAAACATTCAAACTACACATCCACAACATAGGCAGAAGCAGATCTCTGAAAATGGAAACTTGTTTAGCAATCAATTTTAGCTGCCAAATGGCTTACCTTGGGTCTTAGTTAAGTGAATATGTATGAAACTTTTTGTTGGACATGATCCAAACAAAATAATGTTAATAAAACCTGATTGGATTTATGATTGCTTAATCTATAACAAACAAAGTACTGTCTAAACTAAGACAATATTAAACAAATCTAGATTTTAAAAACTTTGACGTTAGGTGAGTCTGGCATAATTGGCAGATTTTTCTTAATGTCAATAGTATCACCATGACCTAGGAGGTTTGGCACACACATCCCATATAATGTTTACCGACTTGATTTACACCTCTTTGGGGTTTTAGAGGGATTAGGTAAACATTTTTTGCCTATTTAATTTGTTGCAACCTTAGTTGAAGCAAGATGAACTTAATTTGCTTCCTTCAATTTTCAATTGGAGCATGTGGTTTGTAATATATGTAGTTAAAATCTTCCATTTTTCAGGTCAATACCAGTGTTGGGTGATTCTTTGACTTTTGAGAGAGCAGCTGGTTCTGGGTGTTTGAAAATAATTCAGAATCAAAGAACTGGTCACTTCCAGGAATTTGAAAAAAAATTAAAATAAATCAAAGAACGCTAGTTCTGGGTATTTCAAAACCCTCAAAGAACCATCAATTTTCATGATGGAACCACCGATTCTTTCCCAGTTCTTTGATTTTTAAATTTTTTTCTTGGTTGGTTTCTGGGCCATGAAAATTTTATTTGCCAGCTCAGTTCCAAGGGCAGGGGTTTCACAAAATGGGAACCACCAGTGAGATACCTATATATCTGGTCTAATTACCCATAAAGAACCAATGCTGCGTGAAAGAACAGCCCAACACTGATCAACACTTTTGTTTGCCTTTTTCTCTTTCCCAATAAATTTTCTCTTTCAATTTTCTTTAAACACTTTAATAAATCTCAAGTCTATGTGTGTTCAACGTCTAATTGTTTAGTCACCTGAATTGAAAGTCGATTGAAGTGGCCCATATCTGCAAACATGGCTTCTGCTCCTGTCCAACTTAGACATGAAAAGCTTGAAAAAAATTAGCGTATCAGGTGTTCACTCAGCCCTTTATGGCATGTTCAAATTCAAACTTCAAACTAATAACTGCCTTAATGGATCTAGAATTTTTCATGTAGATGCATGCACTTCTATGGAACATGTCTATCCATTACATGCACATGTCAATCACACATTGCGGCAAGCTTGAGCCAAATTTCTTGCCCAAATCCTGCACCAATGCCTAATCTTTTTCCCTTGGCAGAGCCAATAATCTCTCTTTTCAATCAAAACATTAAATTGCTTATTCATTGAAGAAAACTTTTCAAAACAATTGAAGCCACCAATTCCAACAATGCCATTGGCCAAACTTTCTTCTTCACACTTAACCACAAAGCTACCAGTTCACTCAAGATAGCTCATTAAAGGAATCCAAGCCCCCAATTTTAACAATTTCATTGGCCAAAAATATTTTTTCTGCACACCTAGCAACATGCATATTCCAAGGCCCTCCACAGTTGTGTGTACTTTATATAATAACACTAGAACCCTTGTCTGTACATACATAGTAAAAACTAGTTGATATGTCTTCATAGCAGATGGCTTCATTCACCCAAAAGGAAGATAAAGTTTTATATTTATTTACCTCGTCCATTAAAATTATCTGCAAAGTGATCTTGATCCTCACTTTAAAGATAACTTTATTATCTTACTACATTTTCCAAACAACAAGATTAATTTCCAATGATCTTGTTACCTAATGGAAAGGAGAATTTTTATCTTTTCATGAAGCTTCAGAAGGTAATAGAATGAAGTATAATACACATTAACATCAAAGTTCATCCAAAACATGACTCAAAATATTAGATTTGGTGTGAGCATATACAGCTTTACTATCTAATTAGAGTTGTCAGACTGAAAGCCTCTTCCTACATTGGAGGTTGAAAGGTCAATAACCAATTCATAGGGGCTTTGCCAAGTGTAAAGTAAAATTGTATTATAGTTATGCATGGAAATACTTGACTAGGAAAAGGGCGATATATGTGCACCTGTGATACATAGCACAATGCCACCAAGCATAAGCCAACCATGTTTTCCGTTGTTCTTGAAGAAAAGAAAGATATATCGGGGTGAAAGTGCTTTGAAAACATATGGATAATGTTTTGCAATGTTGTAAACCCCAACCATGGGAGTGGCAAGGAACCATACAACCATGATTGGGGAGAAGAGGAAGGAAACCTTGTCAGTTCCATATTTTTGTGCCATGAATAGTACTATCAATACTGTCGCTGACACCCACACTATCACCACTGCATGTATTCAATGTTGAATTAGTTTTCAATAGGACTACTTTCAATTCGGTCTGTCAGTAGCTTGCACAATGCTTGCTTGTTAAATTAGGTATTTCCATACATACACCATTTTATGTTACAACACTAAAAATGATTGTGACCAACATTTTTTTCAATTTTTTTCAATTTTTAATAAATAAATTGGGATTTTTTTTTCCTGGAAATTGACTCATTTTTCTTTTTTTGGGGAAAGAAGAGCCCAAAAAATTACATGACAAGATTGGGAGAAAAACCTTGATTGCAACCTATGAACATTTAATTGGTTACATTATAATAAGAACACTCGTGTTGAAATACGTGACTAATTGCCTTGGTGGTATTTTTTGAGCAAAGAACCATAGGTAAATATAAAATTGTGAATTTGGGATAGTATGAGCTTACTATTGGTGACTGAAGGCACTGGGACTTGGATGCCCTGAACAGCTGATAATACTGCATTCCAGGGTACAGAAGTTAAGGATGCCTGTAGAAACACATGTCAAAGTTTACTTCCCCTCATTATCTCCATAAGTTCTATGGCACAATCATGACTTTAGACATCCTTCTAAACAATATTAAATATATCAAATAATGTCTCAGTAAATGTGTTAAATGTGAATTGTTCACTTATGAGTTGTTTAACTTGTAATCGGGATTTTTCTTTCCAAGTGTAAATTCAAATAATTTTGGTTTTTTTTTTTTTTTTTAATTGAAATTTAAAATAATTTTGGTTTTTTTTTTTTTTTTCAATCACTAAATTCTTGATGTCACAAAATTCAAGAGAGGGGGGAATAAGGGGAGTGAATCCGAGCTTTGTAACAAATAAATCAAAGATAATGATGATTATGTAATTGAACAGTCCTCACCTGAAATGGCAGGAGTCAGCACACCATCACCAATCAACATGCATGTCCCCATCATGACTACTGCCAGGAGAACTTGTCGTGCTTTCTTGTTGCCCTCCAACCAAACCCTAACTTTGTTGCCTCCAACCATTGAGTCTCCAATTCTATGAAAGTGTGATAGTTGGCTATCAGATTTTGCGGAATGTTCGCTTAATTTCCTTGCATTGTTTCCCATTCTCATATGTTGGCAAAGAAGGGAATACAATGCAAATGTACCACCTATTCATGTTAATCACCTCTATAGATTTATGAATGTCAATTACAAAATACTTGTAGTATATACTACATAACTTCTTTAAGCTAATTCTATATAATTGACAGTTGATAAACCAAGATCGTACAATTATAATTGATTTTCACATAAAGTTTTAATTTAGTTCTCCATTGCTATTAAAATTGGAGAACACCCAATTAAAATTCAATAGAAGTGTTTTTTTCTTGGTTTATGTTTTCATGCATCAACATTTTTCATCCCAAAGAATGGACAAGTTATTTCAAAATAAGGTGGTTTGGAAACAACAAAATGTTTTAAGAAAACAATACCTTCACCATGATCATCAGCTTGTAAGACAACCCATACATACTTGAAAACTCCAATAAGACTTAAAGTCCAAAATATGAGGCTCAAAATTCCTAAAAAATCTTCTTCATTCGGTGTAGAAGCAAACATTATGGAAGGGTATACATATAAAGGTGATGTTCCTAGGTCTCCAAACACGATCCCAAGAGTTTTGTATGCAAATATTATTGTTTGCCACTTGGTATGTTTCTATTCGGCACACATAAGTGAAGGTTACATAATGAATCATGGATTTCCAAAAGACATTTTATTGTTGGTTTGTCAAACATCTCATCCAATTTTCAAATACTTTAAGCTAATTCTATATCCCAATAGGAATAATCACTTGTAACATGATGGTTTAACATTATTTTGAAAAAATTCTAACAAATTTGGAAATACCATACCTTTGTGGGAACAATAATCGGTGCTTTAAAATATTTGTCATCAATGGAGTTGGATCGAAAAGGCTGGTAGGCCTGAACTTCATGAATGTCTTCTTGTGCTAAGGTTTTAAAGGTGGGGTTCTCCGCGTCAATTTTCATTGTACCACTTTCATCGTTTGCCACTCCAACTTCAACATCTCTGTAGGAATCATTCATGTTATGCTATGAGTCTATGAGGCAAATAAACAGAACTAATGGAGGTTAGTAAAAAATGATTATGTTTGCATTTACAAACAAGTGATATTGTGTTCCCCAATATAGAATATGTGGTATTGCAATAAATTATTTCATAGCTTAAATATATTTAGGGATTTTTTCAAAGCGAATTATATTGGCTATGGTGAAAGTTTAGAGCACAAGCAATTGATCTAACCTTAATTCATCTTTAAGCAATTAATTTTTACAATGAAAACTCATTTGGAGAAAGTTATTATACAAAACAACAAGTACATCACATCTAGATGATTATTGTTCATATAATATTTGGAATGTGGTCCACTTGCATTTAAATTTGTGGCATTTCAAGCATAGGGGAATTCAACGAATAGTTATTAATGTTGCAAATGTCCTTTCTTAAAAAGCAAATGCATCCTTCATGAAAGAAATGACCTCATTTCAAAATGCAAAAGTTTTGAAAATGATGTAATTGATGGAAAAGATTGAATATCTCACTTATGGAATTTGATAATAATCTTAGGATGGACTGTGCTTGCCATTGTATCAAATCCAATACTCCATGAAATTACCCAGAATTGTGAATATTTCAAAATCAAATCAAATGGGCCTTGGATTTATAATAAATCTTACCATGTCATATATAACTTTTTGGTACAAGAACCATTCATTGGTTTGGACTATTTGGAGCAAATCAAAGCAAAAAATGTATTTGCACATGTAATGTTATTGAAACTAATATATCATTATAAATTCACAAATGGAATTCTCTAAAGATAGATAAAGATTTTGTGTATATGAATGAATATTTTTTGAATGTACATTAATTAACATTCCCAAGTAGGTCACAATAAACATATCATGCAAGCTTGAGGTTTGGTGATATTATCACTTTGTTCCAAACCATGCTGAATATTTGGCCCATAAATAGACCTTGAAGAAGAAAGAGATGAAAACCCTAATTTTCACACAAATAATGTAAATGGTTTTTAACTATGTCATAAGTCTCTAAATACCAAAATTAATTTCACAAACCTTGAAGAAAAGAGAAATGAAAACCCTAATTTTCACACAAACTGCCCTAATGGCTTCTAATTATGTCATAACTCTAATATTAACGTTATTTTCAGACATGAATGTAAAGAAAATATTTCATCAATTCTCTTCTAAAGTCCAGGTCACGAAAAATCTTGCATTGCCCAAGCAAGGCCATCCAACCTACACCCACTACCTTAATAACCAAAAGCATGGTTTGCTTAGCCAATGTACCTTTTATGACAACTTTAGATTAAGTAATACATTTCACAATGCACCCATTGCCCAACATACTAACACATCAATATGAAAATTGTCTTTTTGCAATGTCTTTCCTCCATTCCACTTTGCTCATTATACCACACTTGTCATTCCTTCCTCTGCCATATGAATTAACTTCACATTCATGTTATCTTTCAATAAAGATCCCCAAACCCCGAGTACTAACACTGCAACATGTTAACTTGAATAGATTGTTTTGTTTCAAATTGTAGGGGTCTAATTTTAATCACGGCATATTGAACTCCTCAGTTCTTTTTATATACGCAATCCTATTGATTTAATCTTCAACCAATAGAAGGAACCTTTCTATCTTGCATATCTTGCATTGTAAATTGTAATGCACGACTCCATTAAGTTCCTTTTGTTCATTCATGTTAAATGGCATGCATATTATGGTTTTTGGTTAGTTTGCCTTGTTGGCAACATATTATTGTCAATTGGATACATCACATGTGCCAACTAATGGGGTTTGCAATTGGCTCCAAGGTTAAATTCTAAAAACTTTGAAAGGGTTTGAACATGTAGCTCGTGGATTTAATCAACACCCCAATCAAGGCCAAAAACTTATTTTTATTTTTAACTTTTATTTCCATGCATTAGAGATAGAAGGAGAACATGCTCTCAAATTCTCATGATGCACTTTTCCATCAACATAGCTTGGGGTTGGCAATGCACAATAATAAATTTGGAGACCAAAAATGAATTTATCATTTTGGATGGTGTCCAATGATTGCTACAAGAAACATACCAATTAAAGACATTCCATGTGAAAATCCATTTTCTTCCTAACCATGTAAACATGATGTTGAAACATTGTGACCAATATGTTTGAATGCAAATAGTAAGACATTCCCATCAATAATCATATACTAGATAAATTTAAAAACTTTCAATTTCGTAACTTGAAATTGAATATTTTGTTACAAAAGAGACAAATCGTGCATATCAATGATTCATGTAACCATCTATACGTTTAAAAAATATAAATCATTATATGCAAACCAATTTATTGACACACCAAAACAACGTGCATGTGATGTTAATACGACTTGATATTATCACACCATGTTCAACTTGCAAGCACATCAAAGGTGAAAATTGAACATGGAAGTCTTCAAGCATAAGATTCATAAGTTGACATAGATTCAACATGTGATGGGTTCAACATTGACAGTTAGTAAATAGTCATCACCTACAATAAAACAACACCCATTCAACTCCAATCTAGTAACCATAACCAAACACATGGTTCAATCTAAGGATTACAAGTAAAGCTAAATCAAATTTCTCTGAATGATGGGTTGATAATTGACATCCTTGAAATCATACATTGAAAATAAAAATGAAAATATTATGAGAATTTTCAATGGTTGACATGGTTTGTTACATGTTATATGTGCTAGATTTTAATCACTGAAAATATTATTTTATGTACATATGTGTCAAATGCTGATGTGTAGATGTGTAATCCCCCTAGGAATGTACTAAACATCGAGGCCTCCCTTAGACATGTAAGTAGGCAAGTTGAGGTTGATAATAGGTAAGGAATATGTAGGTACATGTTGTAGGCTAGATATAGGTAGGTAAGTAGGTAATAATCAATAGGTAGAGGTAGGTAGTTAGGGTAGTAAAAGTAGGTAGGTGATATATAGGTTTGGGGTTAGTAATAGGTAGGTTTTCAACAAATACATAAGTAATTAATAGACCTAGGTAAATAATAGGTCTAGTTAGTACAAATTGGTAGGTGGAATGGGGGTTGGCATTAATTGTTAAATAGGTAAGACATAATAGGTCGATAGGTTGTAAGTATGTAGGTTTTTTTAGGTAGGTTAGTAGGTTAGGGGTGTTAATTAATAAGTAGCAAGGTAGGTAGGTTGGGGGTTGATAATGCATAGGTTGGTTACTAGTTAAATAGGTCATGACAGGTAGCTTCTGCAAGGTTAATGATAGGTAAGTTGGTAATAAATAGGTAGGTAGGTAGGTAGGGAGTTGGTAATATATAAGTAGATAATTAGTATGTTGGTAGATTGGTAATATGTGCAAATACACATCTAAGAACCGAAAACCATGTTGAATATTGGTGAAAATTGTGAACTTTTAAATTACTTTTTTTTTGGAACATTTAAAAGCTATGTTAATCATTCCAAGTTGTGCTAAACAACTAATATGAATGTTGAAGAATTAAAATTAAAATTTCATTAAATTTAATTTTGAGTTTTGGTTTTAATATAGGACGTTTGAACTTGAATAGTAATTGTGTTAGATGTGGTTAATTTTGCAAAGGACTGGGTAAAGGATTTTTTTAATAAAATAATTTTGATGGTAAAAAATTTATATGATAATAATTTATTGCACAATGTGAAAATCATTGCACACCTTTCAACTTAGAGACATGCAATTCACAAAATTCATTTGGGGGTGGATGATGCACCTCCAAACTCCTTGGTAGACTCAACTATGAGTCTAAATGTGAAAACAAAGAAAGGATAAGAAGTTGGGGCACGTTCTTTGGCTCGCAGCACTTTGGGGGTAGAAGGGCGTGTTGAAGTTCCGAGATGGGGACTAGGAAGAGTGACAAGCAATTCAATTACTCATAAGGACTTGCACAAACCAAACAACAAATTAGTTAGTGCATAATTGGAACATTTTTGGTGCATGGACGAACCATGGACAAACATGGACTCACAAGACTCACCACGGCCCGGACTTGGGGGAAGCCACCACCTTCCCACCCAAATGTCATTTTGTCTTAGGACTCCCAAGTGGGAATCTCGAAATTCCCAAAATTGGGACTCTTGCAAATTTGGAAGCCCATAACTTTGTGTGAATACCTTTGATTGAGGTGAGGTCTATAGTAAAGTTGTAGCCCTCGTCGAAAGCTTTCCAACGGTATGTGGCATGCCACCTACACACAAGGAAATCAAGGCAATTACTAACTTTTAATGGTCGGGAGTCAAATTGCCAATTTGACTTCCATCCCTTCTTTTGGCCATAATTTGTGTTTTAATTACCCAAATGGGTCATGAAAGTTCATTTTAAACATCTACTTTCTAAGAACTTTCCAATGATATAAGGAACTTTTCAATACAATGAGTTTTGACCCCCTACAATCGCCCTTTAAAATTCAAGAGACCACTGGGATTCCAATTCCCAAAGTGGGATCATTTGGGAGTGTGGACGTTCATTCCCACACACTCTCTTGCACTCCCGGGAGCATGAAATGTGATTTTCGAGCTCACTTTTGGTTCACACCTTCGCAAGCCCTTGCTTTGGTCACGAACCCAAGGCTAGGGTTGTGACAAGGAATTACATCAACATATTTCCTAGATTCAACCTTAAAAAGAAAGGTTATTTGTAGAAAGAAAGTTACATAGTAGTTCCACTATCATAACCCTAGCTTTGGGTTTGCGACCAAGGCAAGGGTTTACGAAGGTGCGAACCAAGAGTGAATTCGGGAGTCACATTTCATGCTCCTGGGAATGCAAGAAAATGTGAGGAAATGAACCTCCACACTCCCAAATGAGCTCCCACTTTGGGAGTTGGAGTCCCAATGGATTCCTGAAGCTTCAAAAGGCAATTGCAAGGGTCAAAACTCATTGCATTGAGAAGTTCCTTATACTACTAGAAAGCTCTTGGAACTTAGATGTCTAAAATGGGCTCGCATCACCCATTTGGATACTTTAAACATAAGTTATGGCCAAAAGAAGGGTCGGGAGTCAAATGGTCAATTTGACTCCCGACCACTAAAAATTGGGAATCGCCCCAATTTCCTTGCGTGTAGGTGGTGTGCCACATACCGTTGGGAATTTCTTAACAAAGGCTACAACTTTGCTTCAAACCTCACCTCCATCGGAGGTCTACACACAAAATTATGGGCCTCCAAAGTTGCAGGAGTCCCAATTTCGAGACTCCCACTTGAGTCCCGGAACAAAATGACATTTGGGTGCCGGCCCCGTGGCCAGGCATAGAGTAGACTATAAGGGGGAAGGTGGTGGCTTCCCCCAAGTCCGGGCCGTGGTGAATTTTGTAAGTCCGTGTTTGCCCGTGACTCGTTCGTGCACCAAAAGTGCTCCAGCTGTGCATTAACCAACTTGTCGTTTGGTTTGTGCAAGTCTGTGTGAGTAATTGAGTTACTTGTCAATCTTCCTAGTCCCCATCCCAGAGCTCCAACACGCCCTTCTACCCCGAAGTGCTACAAGCCAGAGAACGTGTCCCGATTCCTTACTCTTCTATTGTTTTCACCTTAGACTTACAATTGAGTCTATCAAGGAGCTTGGGAGTGCATCATTTAATAAGTTAAGATGTGGTTCAATGAAAAGTAATGAATCGTTTAAAGAATCTATGGCATTGTGTGTCCACTTAGTTAATACCAAAAGATGTTGAAAAAATCAATGTACTTATCATAACAAGATGTGAAGAAGTGTTGTATTATGTTTTGT